>ERZ773165.135-NODE-135-length-64933-cov-52.434893_pt1 | contig 64933 bp, 69 predicted proteins | sample MGYA00581003_ERZ773165 | MGnify/ENA primary metagenome ERZ773165 (study PRJEB29015, sample SAMEA2737817) | human gut metagenome | biome: human gut; feature: human-associated habitat; material: faeces | place: China | collected 2012 ... | reverse complement strand
CCCTCCTGGTCCACAATTATTACTAATTTTCAGCGAGTTATGAAAAATGTGTGACATAATGTGTGCCACTTTTTATAACTCGCTATATTTTATCAAACAAATTCATGGCATTTTTCTTAGCTTCGTCGGCTATATCTATATATGGCTTCATGGCTCTATAATCGGAATGCCCTGTCCACTTCATGACGATAGATGGCGGTATTCCAAGCATGAGGGCATTACAAATGAATGTACGACGTCCGCAATGTGTACCAACCGCCTTCCACTTTGGCTTGCTTTCTGTTATTTTTTTGTTGCCTATATAATGGGTGCATGTGATGACTTCGTTTAACTCACACTGGCGGCATACTTCTTTTATATAGTTGTTCATCTTCTGGTTGGATGCGACTGGCAATGCTTTGTCTCCTTCCATTTTCGTGTATTTATCAAGGATTGAACTGGAGTATTTGTTCAATTCGATTTTTAAAGCGGCATTTGTCTTCTGAGTTATGACATTGATTATTCCATTTTGTATGTCGGATTTCTTCAGTTTGGCGACATCGGAATAGCGCAAGGAAGTGAAGCAGCAAAAGCAGAATACATCTCTCGCTCGTGATAAGTAACCCTCATTAAACGGGTAATTATAGACTTTCATAAGCTCTTCCCAAGTTAAAAATACAACCGTGTTATTTGAGCGCTTTAATTTTGCCCGATAAGTAGTAAAGCTCACATCCTTAATGATGCCCTTTGTGACGAGCCATCGGAAGAACCATTTAAGCATGGATATTTTCTTTTTTACTGTCTCATTCTGATAGCCTTGCGTAATAAGGTAATCGCGAAATTTAGAGAGCATGCCAGCGTTTATGTCTTCTATTTTTGCCGATGGCAAGAAGTCGTACAAGTTATGCCATATCTGATTATGCTTATACCTTACTGATGATGACCATCCACTTTCTTTCCCAGCCTCTTCTACGTATTTATTATAGAGGTCAAACAGGTTTTTATTTTTTGAAATCCCGTCCTCTTTTATTCTAAACAAGGAAGAAATGTCTTCCTTGAACTGGTCGTATGTCGGTGCCTCTTTGTACGCATCTGCCAAGCGGATTATTTCGCTTTCGTATCGCTGTATCTCCGTATTTATTCTTGACGCAGGCACCTTTTCTTCGCCATGCGTGGTATTTCGTTTGCATCGTTGCGTATCCCTATCCCATTTGGCTGAGTCTACCTTATATCCAAGGGAGAAGGTAAAGCGCTTCATCTGATACCGTATAGTTAATCTGAGGTCTCCACGTGTATCTGGGGAGAATAGTATGCTGTATTTCATGGGTGGGAAATTTTAAAGCCCTATCGATTAAGGTAGGGCTTTTGAATATACAAATATTATTTCTTTTGTTTCGTTGCTTCATTCACGGCATCTTCATACCTTTCAAATTGCCTGTCATTGAAGCATACGCCACACGTTCTAAACTCCTCGAAATATTTTTCACGGAAAAAATTTTCCTTACTAATTATCCTTGGCGTTATTGTTATTCCCTGAGGTCTAATTGTTCCACATCGGGCGTTTGTATGAACGATTTTTACATCGTAGACTTCTTGTAAGTATAAGTTTTTAGGAAGCAGTCCACTGTGAAACCATATCCCTATTATTACACCTATTATAGTTAATAAGCATAATGATAGAGCAAAAACTAAGTAATGTTTCTTTGTTAAATTGATGTTCTTCATGATACTATTATTACTTCATTTTGTTTTGACGTTTTTATCATAATTCTTTCAGCCATTTGCGGCCGTTCTTGGTGCAAGATAGCCACCAGTTGAAGACTATCACAAAAACGATTGATATTGAGAATATGAGAGTAAAGTATATCATTTCTTTCCTCATTTCATTATTTCAATGGCCGTCAAGCCATCTTTTACCATTCTTCGTGTGCATCCAAATCAAGATACCACCGCTAATTATAATCATAATTAGGTAGAATATATTGAGTAAGTTAAATACATTTTCCATTTCCGCTTTATTTTTTATTATTTAATTTATAAGCTATTGTCGCAAGGAATGTTGTTAGTAATGTACCGAATATCAAAGACAAAAGGGAAGAAGCAGTCAAATCGTTATCCAATATCAAGACTGACGATATGGCTCCCAATACCATTGTTGTAAATATGGTCTTTGCCAAGTCGTAAAAGAACTTTGCGAGTTCTTTTCTTTGTTCATCGCTGTTATTCTTTTCCATTACACAAAGCTATGTCTAAAAAGAAATATAACGGCAAAGATACTGATGATTTCGCTTTTGGCCACTTTGAAGTCGGTATATCTGTCACGGTTGGCATCTGTCGTCCGCAGGGTGTATGAATCAGCATTCTCAATGAGGATTCTGAGACGTACGCCATGCGGTTTTGTGTCAATGACATAATAATCTCCGTTAACGATGTGTTCTGTCTCTGGCAGTCTTCTGATGCCTATGAGGTCTCCACTGGTGAAGGTTGGCGTCATGGAATTATCCTGCACTCTGTAAATAATATCTATCTGCTTCATGAATCCTTCTACAGAGAATATCTCCATGTTTGCAGCACCATTCTTTATGTTTGCATATATATCATAGTCTGGCATATTATACATATATGATGGAATGATTGGACGTGCGTCTTCGGATGCGCTTTTTACCTCCAAGTTCTGTGCGGCGATGTTGCCGCCTTCCGCCCCTCCATGCATATAGTAATTATTCTCCATCCTCGCTTCTGGTGAGTGAGGATTGTTTTGCTGTGACATTAGTCGCGGCGCATCCTCGTTGAGCATGTTACCTGTTTCCCATAGAATCCAATCAAAATTTAATTCAGGGAAACGAGCCTTTATTTTTTCCATTGTTCTCCGTGTAATCTTTTGCTTCCCATCAAGCATTTTACTGAGATTACTTGGTTCTATACCTACACTATTCGCGAAAGCATTCATGGAATACCCGAATACTTGTAGGCGTTCTTTTCTTTGTTCTCGTAATGTCTGCATAGCATTATAATATTAAACCATACAATAAGATTTAAACTATAAAGTAAATACCTGTTTTTCCTTGGTAATAACAGGTAATACACTATCTTTGCAATGTATTCCAAAACAAGTTACACAACACGTTTGCGGAATATCTATCGCAAAAATAGCGATTAAATATCTAACAAGCAAGACTTGAACCTAAAAATCTACTCTGATGGATTTAACAATTTAAAAACTGATATAATATGGAATTAAATGTATTAGTAAACAAGAATCCGCATAACACGGACGAACCACAAATTTGTACTTACGTTACGTTTCATGGTGAGTTAAACCCATCAAGTTTTATCAGCGAGATGGACGTGAGACGCGAAGAAACGCAGATAATGTATAGTTTGTACGGTGAACTGGCTAAAAGGATAGAGGATTTAACTGTTGAGTTCTTTAAAGAAAAGATTCAATCACATTAATAATTGACCTATGTATCTGAATATCAAATTAAGGTTTTACGGTAAGCATTACAGCCAGGAAATGGAAGTATTGAACGACCCGCATTGTGGAAATGACAGCCCGATAGACGTGTCAAGTGATGAAGTCATGCGGCAGTTGTCTGACCTCAGCGAAGCGGCCAAGCACATCAAGCCGATTATAGAAGATTACTGCGAGAAGCGGAAGAATTCATCTGAGTAAATCTGACAATACGCGCTTAAAGTCCTCGAAGATGGTATAGTTATCACCATTTGTCATGTAAACGGTGATACGGTCTGCCTCTTCTCTTACGGCATACACGTGATTACGATTGATATATGTGTAGTGAACATGGTCGTCATGAATCTTCACTCTTACGAAATCGCCCTTACTCTCTGTCGATTCCTGCTTTTGCTGCACCGCGTTCTCCTCTCCTAAAATCATAGAGCCTTCTCCTGTAAGGAGCCAATTGAGATTGAGAGATGGGTAAATCTTAGATATTTTCTCTAACGTTGAACGTCTGGTATTGTCTCCCATTTTAGATACAGAGCCGTTGCTAAGATTGCAATTACGCTCAAATTCAGCAACATTCATTTCTAAGTGGCTGATAAATGTAAGGATTCTTTCGTTTAGATTCATAGTTGTAAAGTGTTAAATTAGAAATAAAATCTAAGATTTATTTGGTTACAATAGATATTATATCTATCTTTGCAACGTGTTACGGAACGAGTTGCACAACTTGTTACCGCAAATATACAAATATCCAAGTAATTGGAAAGCGTTCTGTGTTTTATTTTTTCACGTCTCGCGATAATCTGACTAATCGTCGTCGACTTGCTTGCCGAGAAAAACGAGACAGAGCCTAATGGTTGCACACCATTCATTGTGTTGTGAGAATTGAGTTGTTGATGGTGTGTGGCGGTTCGATTCCGCCGTGGCTCACAAGCGAAAAGTGTTCTTTGACTTATTGGCAAAGGGGTACGGAAGTGAAATTGAAGTAGCAAGGCCCAAATCCCCGAAAAAGTGGCATCACGTGATAGTAACTATCTATGTCGTGAAGTTGTAAACGGATGAGGTTCGGCATCATCCATACCGCGTGAGCTGCCACGAGAAGTTATGTAACTATCATGTAACTACTACATAAATTCTTTATATCCTCCTCAGACAGATATGCCGATAGCTGGCACCTTTCGTTTGCGTTTGGACTTGGCGGCACAGGTGGTTCAAGTCCACCTATCTGAGCTAATTAAAACCTTGTTGTATGAATAAGATTAAGAGAATTGCTGAGATAAGAGAATTGCTGATGCAGGATGCAGAAGAGCAGTGTATCTGCCGCACACGCGGTTATCTCACTGCCAACTTCTACATGGAGATTGGCAAGAAGAATTACGAAGTCGAATTAATCGTTGATGAAGATTGGCAATGCAGCGATTGTTCCGTCTACAACGTAGAAGAAGATGTGGAGGACGTGAAATTGAAAATCCTTATCCTAAACGAATATTCAGGGCTATACGCAACTCTCAAACGAGAGGCGTATGAAAAACTTGAAAAGGAGGCAAAATTGTACGAGGAGCATGAACAATCGCTGATGTACGATTTCCTTTATTGATATAAGCTCGCTGCGGTTCTTTTCACGAGGTGCAAAGCGTTGCATCGCAAATGAAACTGTGAATCTGTGAAAAGTTATGGGTGAGAAGATTTCCGCAGCGAGCTACACGCAGGTGATTGAGACTGGGTCTCATACTTTTGGAAGTTCCATAGTTGTTATGATTTGATTAAATAGAATATGTGAGATAAGAGGTTCGATTCCTCTCACCTGCACCAACCAATAAAAACATATTATGAAGAAGGAATACTATTTTGTTGTTTCAGTCTCTTGTAATAGAAGAAACATGAAAGAAGAGGTACTTGCCGAGTACCTTAAAAGCTACAAGAATTGTCTTATAGAGTTCGACGAAGAATATACGCCAGAGGTTCTAATTGCCGACCTTAATAAACGGCTTAATGAAATCAACGCATCGATTAAGCGGTGCAGAGATATTCGTTTAAAGCGAGAAAACGGCATGTTTGGCGAAATAATCTTTGTATTTGAAAGTGATGTAAGCTGTGATACCCATCCCGCTATAATGGTTCTCAGACCAGTAAGACGATGGTTGTATGGTTCAAGTAGATTAGGAAATAGCGAAGCAGAATAAAAAATTACAATCATGAAAGCATTAACAAACTACAGATATTACGTTCTCTTTGCCGTTAGCTTTATGGCGGCAATATTGTTTATTGCTATGCCAGACGATAGTTGGAGCACTCTGAGGTTTATTGCCTTTTTGGTGCTGACAAAAGCAGCTGCATGCTTGCTTATCTACGTCACGATGATTCTGATTTCTCATTGGAGCGATAAACACGAAATACCAGAGGTAGATTCGCTTATTAATGGAAATCTTTGACAACTACGTTTTTGCTATATATAAGAAAGATGTTTCTATCAAATATTCAACTTGTTAATGGTAGGAGACTATAGTTAACAGGGGCGGTCGCAACGGATTGGGATAATTAGTTCTTCCGCTTTTCATACTCATAATTCATACTAAGGTGGCCGTTCGTACCTGCAAGTACGGACGGCTTTGCTTTTTAAATTCAAACACAATGGAAAATAAAATGACATTACACGAAAAACTGAATCTGATTCAGACAAAGTTAGAAGCGCCGAAGGACTTGTATAACAAGTTTGGTAACTATCGTTATAGAAGCGCAGAAAGCATATTGGCCGCGACAAAACCCTTTCTTCGCGAAATGGGTTTGACGCTGGTGACGGAATCGAAAATCAGCGAACATCTAAATCGCATCTATGTAGAATGCACGGTCACCATTTCTGACGGAAAAACAAGTGAAAGTGCAAGCGGAATGGCACGCGAGGAAGAAACGAAAAAAGGCATGGATGATTCGCAGATAACAGGTGCTGCAATGAGTTATGCCAAGAAATATGCGCTTGGTAATCTCTTTGCTATTGACGACACAAAAGATGCAGACACGACAGAATACGCGCAGCAGGTGCAAGCTGCACAACAGAGTACAACTGCAACGGTGAGCCAGGCCAAGCCAAAGCAAGTGAAACAGCAAGCACCGCAGGTCGATGAGGAGCGCTTGATGTTGCTCCTGCAAGATATAAGCCATGCGAGAAGCAGGAAAACGCTCACAACGATTTGGAATGAGAATAAAGACTTGCAATCCAATCCGCGATTTAGCGAGGCCGTGCAAGAAGCATCTAAAAAATACCCGAAATGATAAAAGTTATTTGTTGTTCTCTCTTTTTGCTGGCCTTTGCGTTAGCGTTTATAGTTTTTCTCGAATATGCACAACACATAGCAAATAAATATGAAGGCGATAATGAAGACGATGAAGAAGATAAAACTGAATGACAGCGGAATCCTGTTTGATGCAGAAAGCCACACCTATTGCACCAAAGATGGAGAAGTGTTGCAAGGAATCACGGGAAGGCTCAAAGAACGAGCCTTCCCAGATGAGTATAAAGATGTTCCCGAAGATGTGTTGCAACGTGCCGCGACAAGAGGCACGAGGATTCATCATGTTCTTGAATTGTACGACAAAGTCGGAATTGAAACAGATGATTGCATGGAACTTCAAAACTACATGAAGGCGCAGACAGAATTTCCTTTCCTTGCTAATCATCTGCAAAGCGAATATCTTATCACGGATGGCGAAAAATATGCCTCTGCAATAGATAAGGTTTATGTAGAAGATGATGGCGTTATTCTCGGTGACGTGAAGACTACTTACCATCTTAATGAGGAATACGTGAGTTGGCAACTATCTATCTATGCTTATTTCTTTAACCTGATAAATCCAAACATAGAGGTCAAAAAGCTCTATGCTTTATGGTTCAGGGAAGATAAATACAAGGTTGTGGAAGTGGAGCGGAAATCAATCGAAGATGTCAAGAAGTTACTTTACACTGAAGAAGCGTTGCCAGTTACCACCGTTGACGAAGAAATGATGCCAGACATCAACCGCGCAGAGGCTGCCATCATCGAATATAAAGAGGCGATGGAGTTTTGCAAGGCGCAATATGATAAACTCAAAGACGGCATCTTAGCAATCATGGTCGCGAACAATATCAAAAAATATGACGGCCAGAAAATCAGTATTACACGAAAATGCGAAGGAGAACGAGCAAGCTTTGACAGCAAGGCATTCAAGGCCGACCATCCAGATATGTATGAAAAATACATGGTGAAGAGCAAAACGCCTTCATCCGTAATCGTAAAAATCAAATGAACGAGATATTACAGAACGGCGCGGCTTTCGTTCTTGTTCCGCAGCAGGAATGGAAACGCATGGTTGACGTTATCAGCAGAATCGAAACCATCATGCAGGAACGCGAAGAACCTGACGGATGGATGAGTACCGACGAGGCATGCAGACTACTAAAGGTATCTGCTCACACTTTGAGCAGATGGCGCGAGGTCTACAAGTTGAAGGTATCACAAGTTGGACGGAATATCCTCTATTCCGTCAAAGATATTAACAAGTTACTAAAAAAGAAAGAAAAATGAATCAATCTATTTTCATCGGCAATCTCACCAAGACGGCCGAGACAAAGCAAGTGAACGGCGGCAATCCGTTCACGACATTTACCGTTGCCGTGAATCGCAAATGGAAGGCCAAGGATGGCACGAAACGCGAAGACGTGCAATTCGTTGACTGCATCATGAATGGAAATACGTCGGGCATTGCACCATACCTCACCAAGGGGACAAAGGTATGCGTGACAGGGCGAATCTCCTGCCATGCGTGAGTTGATAACCAGGGCAAGGCTATTGCAGGCCTTGACCTCAACGTGAGAGAGATTGAACTACTTGGCGGCAAGCAGGAGGGCCAGCAGCCTTCACAGCAGCCGACATTTGCACCACCGTCGCAGCAGGGCGCACAATCACAGCAAACAGTATTGTCACAAGAGTTTGTCGGCGGCAATAACCTGTACGGCGGACGAAACGAAGACGATTTGCCCTTCTGACAATGAAATACGATTTGAGTAACCAGTCGGACAGAGAGCGCCTTATGGAGCACGTGAGGAAGGCCGTTGAGAAGCGTGAAGGTATCGTAGAGTTTACGACTAAGAAGCGGCAGCGCTCACTGCCGCAGAATCGTTACCTTCACGTTATCCTCTCCTATTTCGCTTCGCAATACGGCGAGAGTATGGAGTATGTCAAGGAGAAGTTCTTTAAGGAAGTATGCAACAGAGAATTGTTTTACGAACTTGTTAACGACCGTATTCTTGGATATACCGAGCGCGTAAGGAGCACTGCCGACCTCACCACCGAAGAAATGAGCCTTGCCATTGAGCGGTTTCGCGATTTCTGTGCTATGAATGCAGGCATCTACATTCCTTCGAGCGATGAACATAGGTTGCTTGAATTAGCGGAAATAGAAGTAGAACGGCATAAAGAATACGTGTGATGCCCTATTATATCAAGAAGAAAGCAGCAGGGAAGAAAACGGCATCAAGGACGGCGATAGAGCGCCTTGACAAGATATTTTCGTTGTATATCCGATTGCGCGACAGCCGAGCCTTTGGGTTCAAAGCATTCAAGTGTATCTCGTGTGGACAAGTGAAGCCATTCCGCATGGCAGATTGCGGCCATTATTTCAGTCGTAGGCACATGAGTACACGGTATGACGAAGACAATTGCAATAGCGAATGTAATTATTGTAATAGATTCAACGCCGAGCATCTTGAAGGCTACAGAGAGAACCTAATTAAGAAGATAGGCCAGCAGCGTTTTGACTTACTGAAGGTCAAATCGCAGCAGACCTGCAAACTTGGAAAATTCGAGATTGACGAACTATACAAGTACTACAAGCAAGAAACCGAAAAACTACTAAAGATACAATGAAACTACCAAAAAGTAAATATCGCAAGGCGACAGAAAAGCGCCGCAAGAATGTTATCATGATGTATGAAGAGCTGACGGAGGAATACCCAGAGGCATCGGATTACAGCAAGCATAATCTTATCGCTGAGCGCATGAGCCTCACACGTGAGGGCGTGAGAAAAATCGTGATGAGATATTACCAAGAATCGAAAGAAAATGAGCAATGAGTGGATAACGATTAATAAGGATGTGTTTGATATTGGGCGTTACGAGAGTCTGAACGAATTTAAGGTGTTCTTATACTTCGTTACCCATGCAGCGGAACATCCGACGATATATAAGGGAAGAGCCTTACAACGCGGCCAATTGGCGTTATCCATAACTGAAGCCTGTAAAAGAATTGGGATAAGCAAACAGAGCTATCGTACCGTATTGCGCAAATTTACCTCCAACACGCAGAATGACACACAGAGTAACACGCAAAGTAACACAGCGATTAACACAGAAGTAACACGCTTATTTACTATTATAACTGTCTTAAACTTTGATGATTACGTTACATGCGAAGATGTAAGTCAACACGGAAGTAACACGCAAAATAACACACAATTCAACACGCAAAGTAACACGGAAAATAACAAACAACCCACCTCACCGCCAAATCCACCAAAAAATCCGCCATTTATCCAAAAAGAAAACGAAAGAGAAAAAGAAAACCTTCCCCCCACACCCCCTATAAAAGAAAAAGATAAAGAAAAAGAAAAAGCTTCGCCCCAACCTTCGCTAAGAAAGAAAGAAAAACACTCTCTTAGCGAGAGTGGAAAAACCAAAGAAAGCAAAGTTTCTTTTTCCTCCGTCGCTGGCGCGACTTCGGACGCGCCCAAGGATTTGAAGAAGGAGATAGAGCGGAAGAAAAAATTAATGGAGGGGCGTAGGGTGGAGTTTTACAATTCACTCGTTCCCTATGTGCAGATGTACGGAAAGGCGATGGTGCGCAACTTCTTCGACTACTGGAGTGAGCCGAATAAGAGTGGAACACAGATGCGCTACGAGTTAGAACGCACGTGGAGCCTTAATCTTCGACTTGGAATGTGGAACCGAAAAGAAAAGAACTATGTCAGGAAATCAGCTACAGACGAGAAACGAGAAGCAAACGCTGCGGTCATTGAGCGTTTGCGAGAGGATGCACTACGGCGTCTCCGTCCAATGGACGAAGAAGAATCCCTGCCTATCTGAGTTGTACGCGAACTACTCACCGAGCTACTGGCCTCACCTGTCGCGCATTGGTGACGGCGCGTACACTCGTGTCTGTCCTGCGCTTGGCGCTCTTGATGACCTCTACGCTACACGCGGTGCCGCCGCTACATGGGTGCAGGCGCAAGTCACAGCCATGTACGTTGCCTCTGGCAGCAGAGATGCAACGATGGCTAACGCTATCACCGTGTTCAGCGAGAACTTCGCAAACGTTGCGGCGGCGTATAAGCTAACAGAGTTGATGCTGTTTTTCTCACGCTATGCCGCTGGCATGTACGACGACAGCTACACGACCTTCAGCGCAAGGCGTATCGGCGTTGCCTTCCACAAAGAATTTCTTCCACAACGCGACCAGGTTATTGCAAAGATTGAACGCGAGAATGGCGCGAGGAAGATGACGATACCAGCATTCGCCATCAAACGGCAGGCATACGACGCTGCGAGCGATTTCTCGTTTTCGCTGAGAATCCTCAGAGACAGCGAAGAGTTGCGCAAGGAATTGTGCGTCTCTGGCATGGGAGTGAACGGCATAGCCGAGGGCGTTCTGCCCAAAAGTGAAATTTGGCGCGTTCATGACTACGTTAAACGCGGCGATGTAAGAATTATCAAGATAAACGCCATAACACGTCTAAGCATCTCTCTGAGCGAAGATAATGGCAAAGACGATAGATTACCTACCTTGGAGAAGGAAAGTCCGTCAGAAGGCAAAAAATAGCAATAAAGATAAAAACTAAAACGAAATGAAGAAGAATAACTTTGGAATGTGGTGTCAGCAGGCGAAGAAATTCCTTCTTGGAAACGCTGAGGCCAAGCGCGAGCGCGAGCTTCACAAGCAGGCTTACAGGGAAGTGCAGGTGAAGGAATATGATGGCGCCTTGTGGCTCTGCCACAGGGGCATCCCCCTTGTTCGCGAAGGAAGTGCAAAAGAAAGCCTGCCCAAACTGGCAGAGCAGGCAAGAGAATGTTGGATTAAATACCAAAAAGAATACGCGAAATGAAGGTTTATATCTCACAGCCATATCGCTACGTTAGCAAGGCTGAATACGACTACGAATACAAGCGCATGTCGCAGACTATCATCAATCACGGACACACGCCGATTGTTCCTGTATTTGATTATTCACCATTTATCGGCGAAAACGAAGAGAACATTATCCGACATTTTGACCAAAATGCTTCTCGCATGCTTGACTGTGGCGCAATTGTCAGAATATCACCGTCAGGCAGGGGAAGCATTGCAAGCAAAATTTGTGATATGGAGATTGCGCTGATGTCTGCTTTTGGGCGTGTTATAATCCCAAACTACCGCGTTGGCGTAGAGTTGGAAGCTCTTAAATAAAGAAAACAAATGAAAATGGACGAATACCAACATCTGGCATCTAAGTATAGATGTGGAGAGCCAATCGTTTTATTTGCGGCTCTTGGTGTTGCTGGAGAGGCTGGAGAGGTGGCCGACAAGGTAAAGAAGGCTATCCGATACAATAACGGAAACTTCGATGATAAAGCGTTTAAGGAAAGCGTTAAGTATGAGCTTGGCGATGTGCTTTGGTATGTCGCGGCTCTTGCGGAAGACCTCGGATTTACACTTAGCGAAGTCGGTCAATCCAATATTTCAAAATTGGAGGACAGGCGAAAGCGCTGCGTGATACACGGCAGCGGAGATAAAAGATAAAATGCGACAAAACGCGACATGTAAATAGAATAATGACAAAATGACAAAAGAAGAAATAACGCACATCTATTTCAAAAAGATGTGGCTTTCGCCGAGCGGTTATCCAAGGTTCCCGAGAAGCGCAATGTATGCGTACAGGGCTGGAGTTATCCGCGAAGACGAGAAAGAAAGATATGGAATTGACAAAATAATAAGGAGGTATAGTTTATGAAGCTTACAATAAAAACAATGCGTGCCATAAACAAAGAGGCGAAGCAGCGCTATAAGAGTAAGATAGAACAAGAAGTGTTTGCTTTTGGAGCGAGGCGAGCGCTGGAAGAATATTCCAAGAACCTTTGGCATGGAGCAGACGAACAACCTGCATTCAATAGTGAGATAATTATCTACGCCAAGCGCGTGCTGCCGAGTGGACAGAAGATTGCACCAACCTATGCGGCCGTTTATCGTGATGTCTTAGGACGAGACGTATGCTTGTTTACTGATATAGACATCAAGGCGGACATTGTTAGATGGATTTATGCGGAGGATTTGCCATGAATGATTGGAAGCCAGATGTAAGATGGAGGCCAAATACGGGCATCATACGTCACGAACCATTGATGTCAGTGCCTCACAAGAATATCAATCTGCTCGTCACCTACGCGGAAGCTGAGCAGGAGCATGAAGCTGCCATGTGGAAGAAGATGAACGATAAGAGGCGGCGTGAATACGGCATTTGCACTGCATTATGTTACCTTCACTTCATGCGCGTTGAATATGCCATGAAGCTTGCACGTGATGCTGTAGACACGCTTGCAAAGCGGAAGGACATATATCGACATGAAGTCAAGCGGACGTGCAGAAGAATTGTTGACGAGGTGGCGAGGCTGAATGCTTGGATGTATAATGTCATTCAGAAAGAAAGGTATATTGAAGGCTATGACCACTTCGTTGACACCTTCAGCGAGCACATGAAAGAGAAATATGATGCGCTGCGTTACTGCATGATGCAGGCTTGTAAGCTATGTTTGACAGACCCTGCCTTGTATGCCCAGTTGGAATGCACGAGAATTGTTGCAGAGTTGGCAGATGCCTGCCGCAAAGGAGACATGGAGAAATACAGAGATTACTCATATATCAAAGGTATCTACGACTACAACACTGAGACGCTTATAACTCTCCTTTGTTCTCTTGAAGAATTGATAAAAAAGCGGATATTCATTCGCGGAAGTAGGGACGTTAATCTCAACAAGGATGAATATGTGTGCAGGTGCGTAAACGCTGTGACTGACAGATTCCGCGATGGTAAAGGTTTGGTAAAATTATTAGAAGATAAATGGTAATATTATGAGTGAATATAGAATATATAACGACATGGATACAGGTAACATAATGGACTGCCTGCCTGAATCTGAGAAGATAGATTTCGTGTATGAATGTTTCGAATGTCTTGAATTATATCAGAGACAAGATTTTATCAAAGCGCTTGGCGCGAATAAGGCTGTTGACCTACTTGGCGAGGATGATATTATTTACGAGCTTGTAATGCGAGGATATAAAATCACACGAGATGAATAATTTAATTGACTAAAATCATGACAGAAGAAAGACTTAGAATGATTAACAAGATAGCCGAGGAAATGAAATTCATCTCTGAGGCGATAGAGAAGATTGATGGAGGATATACGTTTGAAATTCGTCTTAAAGGTGTGCGCACAACGGATGGCTTTAGTGTTTATCCGTTTCTTTCTGAGGCACAACGTAGCGAGATAGAAGATTTAGTGGAGAAGTGCATAAGAAAGAATTTAGAGGATTATAGAAAGGAATTTGAGGAATTATGAAACATTTAATATCCCTAAAGACAAATCAAGGCATCGCATCAGTTGAAGACTATCAGAATGGCCGTATTGACAGAGGCGATTTAATCGGCGTCATCCTTCAAACGGAGGTGATAGGTGTGATTATTTCTCTTGACCAGTGGAATGAAATCTGGTGCAGCGAGAGAAACCGCAAAGTCTTCAATAAGGAGTGCGGTGAAGCAGAAGCCTTGCAGACATTGAGTGGACTGGAGCTTACTCGCAATATTGTGAAGCAGAACGAGGAAGATGGCGAAGATATGACTGCTGCTATGCGTTGCTGGCAGTACAAGAAAGGCGACCTCCAGTGGTATCTTCCAAGTTTGTATGAGCTTGGAACGATTATCGCTTATCGTGATGAATTGAACGAGGTGTTGAAAATGCTTAATGCCGACCAGTTCGATGAAGATGATTGGGGCTGGAGTAGTTCAGAGAACAGCAGTTGGAACGCATGGTTCGTCTACTTCGGTAGTGGTTTCTTCAACATCCGCGGCAAGTTCTACAGCTACGTTGTGATGGCTGTCTCCGCATTTAGTCCATTGCAACGTGAGAAATCTATGTTTACACACAATGAATAAAACAAACAACTATGGCAACTAATAAAGACACAGAGCAGTGCTGCACACTGCCTGAATTGAAGAAAACAGAAAAAGAACCTGTTAATGTCGCTGAGATTCTTCGCGATTATAAACCCAATGAAATAATTCTATACACAACTATGTTTGGCAATGCGTTCTTCAAAGGTATCACGAGCAATGGTATTATTGTCCTCGAGAGCACGAACACAGTCGATATTCCTTTAGACGCAAACGGAAGAATGTTGCAAGCGCAGAGCGGCGAATGTACTATTTTTCCTTCGTCAGAAATGCGTGACTGGAACAAGTTCTTTAAACATGGTGATGTCGTTATCAACCAAAAAGGCGAAATGTTTGTCTTTGATTGCTGGGCTAAAAGAAATTATACAAAGATGAGCATAATTGACTACTTCGACAAGCCAAGCGAATTTGGCGGAAAAGAGTTTAGACCAAAACATTTGACTGTTAACACAAAAGATTATCAGAAAGCCGAAGATGAACAGCGTGAATTTTTCTTTGAATTGATGGAGCAATCGTACACCTTTGTTGTCGACTGCGGAAGAATAACGATGGTCGAAGAAAAAGCTCCACACTTTAATACTTACGATAAAGTTCTTGTTCGCAACAGAAAACAAAGCTGGAAGATAGATATGTTTTCGCATTATGAGCAATTCGGCATCTATCATTATAGAACGCTTGGAGGATGTTACGAATACTGCATACCATTTGATGGGAATGAACATCTTGTCGGTGTAGAAGTCAAAGATGAGGAGGCATAAAATGATAAACATTATAGAATTAAGAATTGGCGATATTATCACCAAAGAAAACAAGTACGAAGGCTATAAATACTCTATTGTTGAAGGTATTGACAATATCAGCGGTACGATTCGTCATAGAGAGGTATATGAAGATGGAGGCAGACAAATGGCTATTTCTTCATACGAAGATATGTCGCCGTTTCCGCTATCAGAAGGGCTACTGAAAGCATACGGATGGCAGAAGTCATTGAATGGAGTAAATGTGCTCTTTGCAGATTTTGAGCCTATTAGCATCGGACTTAGACCTTCTGCGGTATCTCATAACGCGTTCTGCCCGATATTGCTCCCAGATGGTTCAAGAAGAATGCACGATGCGATGTTTATGTACGAAATCGACTCTGTGCATGAACTGCAAGCGCTTCTTGACATGTGGAAGGTAAGAGTAAAAATCAAACCATAACAATCAAACCATAACAATCAAACCATAACAATCATGGATATTACAGACCACAAGAATCTTTATAAATAATAACAGCATTTATGGAAATCAAGATTGAAAACGCAAAGGCTGCTTTGAAAACAGCCGATGAGAGCGTCAAAAAAGTTCTTCTCGCGCTCTTACCCGAATTGAAAGAAACAGAGGCACAGACAGTCGTAAATCGCCCGATTATAGAACGTGTGAAGACATTTGAGGACGCTTGCCGTGAGTTAGGCGCAGACCACTCCTTTGTTCTCGCTTATCAGAACACAAATCTGCGTGACCCCGAGGTTGCAGAGGAAAACAGAGACATCCTCGCATACATGAAGCTTCGCATCATCGCCGCCGCCCTGAATGAGGGTTGGAAGCCTCAGTTCACAGAAGACGAGGAACGTTGGTATCCTTGGTTCACGCTATGGACGGAAGAAGAACTGTCAGAGAAGAGTGACGAGTGGAAAGCCGACCGACACCTCATATCAACAGGCGACTATTCAAGAGACTGGGCGGGCTTCGCTTTTTCGACCTCGTTTGACGCCCCCTCGGGTTCGGGTGCGGTCTTCGATTCTCGCCTTTGCTTTAAGAGCGAAGCTCTCGCCACGTATTGTGGCCAACAATTCATCAAGCTTTGGGCCGACTTCAACATGATTAAGAAATAATAAATCAAACCCTAACCATTATGGATATAACAGATTACAAGAACCTCTACAGGGCCGCGAGAATGTTAGATGAAGCAGTTGACAAGAAAAGCAAAAAATTTCGTTCTATCGCATATAAATCCAATTACTACGGATTCAACAATACAGAAGTCAATGCGAATTGTATGCACCCTTTCACCATTCAGCTGAAATCCTACCTTGTTTTGAATAGGGACAATGAGCAGGGAGAACCAATCAAAGAAGAATGGTTGAGGTTTAAAGATGATTCGCTGGTGGAAGAGTTTATGGTTAAGGCGATTGACTGCCACAAGGTGGAAATTTTAAAGACCACTTCACTATTAATCAAGCAATTTTTGAAAAAGAATATTGACGAGGTTAAGAAGGAGATGAAGCGACTGGAGAATATCGAAATGTTCATTGAGACTGAATTCTAAAAGTATCAATGGTAAAGATAAGCACAACGCATTCCAATAATACACTACTTTAGCACAATGGAAAAGGAATCGCTATTAACCATGCTCACCCGCCATCTATTTGGCAGGAAGTACTATGCCAATATCGTTGTGTCGGCAGGTTCATTCGATTATGGCATAAGTAACTATATCTTCCGTAACAAGGAAGAAGCGTACCGCCACAAGCAAGCGCTTGAAAAAAATCGCTCTTTTGATTACGTGGAGACAATCAGCTTCCGCAGCAGGAACCAGGACTACAAAGACTATCAGCATAAATAATGAAGTTAAAGGACATTTTTCGCAAACTACGTTACGGTAGGTTATACATCATTGCAGACTCGTCAGACAACTCAATCTCGTTGTCTGACGGGTTTATCGCATACATACGCAAAGACCTCGGGCCAATCGGTAAGGTGGCAGCACGTGTGGTGCAAGACGAGAAAGGGGGTTACTACATTCATTTCTCGTCAGATGAAGGCGAGGACGGAACATACCGCTCAGTCTTATGCCGAAACGACTATTACGACAGCATAGGATTTGAATGCCTTGTACCAACCGTGAATCGTATCTTCTATGATTACAAGATAGCTGGAGAGCATGTACAAATGGACGTGTCTGTGGTTAAGATTAAGGGTAGGAAGTTATACAAGATTGATAAGAAGGTATGATGGATATTGCTATAACAGGAATGACGACCGTGCCGTCTGACTACGCTTGTCAAGACGGCCAGACGGCGTTGCTTCACAACCTCGTGCATGAATATGGTGAGGTTCGCCCAATGCACAAGCCAAAAGTAGTGATGCAGGTCCCTATCGGCTTTCGTTTCCTCTATGTGCATTCTGGCTCAGGATATAAGCATTACATCTTTCAATCACAAGCAACAGACGAAGACGGGCAGATTCTTGAAGGATTTTATAATTACTACTATTGTAATGCGGCAGATGAAAATCTAAACATGGTGGAGTTCGCGAAAATGAAAGCGGAGGTCTCTCATGTAGATGCCGTTGGCAATACACTATTGATATTCACGGAGGGCAGCATTAACTATTACTTGTGGAAGAATACAGCGTACAAGTCTCTTGGCGATGCTCTTCCCGAGATAGGTATGCGGTTCGGATTACTCGGTGAGCCTATCCTATATAGTAAGGAATGTTCCGAGGCAGATGGTATGTTTGTTCACTTCGATTACGAGGTGTGGCCGAGCGACAGGAATTACATCTACAAGCGCGAGCATCTGACAGCGTACACTACGACAATGCTGGCACCAGTATCTAAGCTCATCAACGAGCATGTAACAGGCAAGGGGAAATTCTGTTTTCCCTTCTTCGTGAGGTATGCTCTTCGTCTGTATGATGGAACATTAGTTCATCATTCCGCACCTATATTGATGATGCCTTCCACCTACCATGCTATTATGCCGTTTTTGCGGCAATCAAGCTACAACGGCAGTAAGTTGACAGATTGCAGAGTTGACGTATTCGCGGTTCGTGCTGCACTCACTTTTTTCATGGAAGACAATATTACCAAGGCATTCAAGGAGGAATGGGGGGACATCGTAAAGAGCGTGGATATATTCGTAAGCGCTCCTCTTTATACCTATGATGCAGGCGGCATTGTAGACACAATTCAATTCACGAAGATTAATTATAGTGATTATAATAAAGGTGACTACGTTGGCAGGCTGAGTACTAACGCCCTCATGTGGGGATTGACGTCAAGTGTCTCACATATCAGCGGAGACTACACGAAATACCACAGTGCCTTCAAAATGGTAGACCTGTTTAATGCGTATTGCAGGCCTGCATTCATTGCCAATGATGCTGGCAAGTATAATGAGGTTGACACCATCGAACTTCCTGCCGTAACGGACGAAGATATGCGAAAAAAGCTAACGGATTGCTCTTCATTCTACTTGTTAAAGAGCATTCCGCTGAATGAGTTAATCAATGCAAGCGAACAAAGCAGGAAGGGGGAAGCGGTCACAATTAAGGTGAAGGATGATTATTTACAATCTCTTGTCAACCGCGAGGTAATGACAGACGACTACCAATCACACGAGAAGATTTCTGCTAAAAGGTCTTATGTCTACAACTCCCGATTGAATCTTGCTGGCGTCACGAGGCAGCTGTATGATGGTTATCCTATAAGGCAATCTTTCTGCCGCTTCGATGGTTATGTACCTGTAACCTATGCAGAGACTGGCGGCGGCATTACATTCGGTGAGTTACCAATCTCATACGCCACAATGTCAAACGCATTCACCGTCACCGTTGAGGAAGGAAGAGAGATAAAATTGTACACGGAAGGGAAATGCCCTATATATGTCAGTACTTACAATCGTGTTCCAACTCTATTCTTCTGCCCTTACACGTCGGCGAAGGATGTAATATGGTGGATGACGACAAGCGGAGTTTTAAAGCCCTCCATGAGCATGGAGATGAAGATGCACGATTTCCTGAATCTATCTTATGCTTCATTATATACCGACTACCTTAATCTTCCATCAGACCTTCCGCAGGACAAAGGAGACGAGAATAAGAAGGTTGAGGTTAGCTCGTCTATTTATACATCTGCCGTGAATAATCCATTCTACTTTCCATCTATAGGCGTGAACGATGTCGGCATTGGAGAAGTGGTCGGAATCGCATCCGCTGTTGCCGCCATGTCGCAAGGCCAGTTCGGTCAATTCCCTCTATACGCATTCACATCAAACGGCGTATGGGCATTATCCGTCGGCAATGATGGCAGCTATCAGACGGCAACCCCAGTCACGAGAGACGTGTGCAGCAACCCCAACGCAATCATATCGCTTGATAGAAGTGTACTTTTCCCGACAAAGAGAGGCATTATGATGATAAGTGGTTCACAATCTACCTGTATAACAGAGGTGCTGCACGATAATCCTGCTTCACTCCTTAGTCATAATGTTGTCAAAAAAATGTCACGAGCAGAAGGGGTTGAATCTTCTGAAATTCCCGATTTAGGCTTTTTATCATACCTTGACAATGCAGGCATGGTATATGACTACACGCGGCAGCGAGTTATCGTATTCAATCAAGATAAGATGTATGCGTATGTGTTATCACTGACAAGTAAGATGTGGTCTACAATCAGGAGCGAGTATAAGTATTCTGTCAATAGTTATCCTGATGGACTCGCAATCACGCAAGAAGGTATAGAAGCGCAGCTTGTGAATGTCTGTGAGGACGGAGAGGCGCAGGGAGGTGTAATTGTCACAAGGCCAATGAAGTTGAACAACGCACATGCGCTTGGAACCACCACCGACATTATGTTACGTGGAAATCTCAACAATGCACACGCCTCGGTAGCTCTGCTTGGAACGCGAGATTACACTAACTACCTGTATGTTGGCTCTGGAACCAGGGCAAGAATCGCAAGGCTGCACGGAAGTCCTTATAAGGCGTTTGTCGCGGTCGTCATGGCGAATCTGGAAGACGGAGAGACGATTGACGGTATGAGCGTAGAATACCAAATGAGACAAGCAAACAGAATGAGATAAAACAAGGCTCGCCACATTATAACGTGACGAGCCTTGTTTTTCGGTTATAATTCGCTATAATCACGAAGTATAAGGAAGGATTTAATATGCTGGTAACTTGCTGAAAAGCGGTATATTATTTTTAATAGCATTCAGAATCAGCGCCTTATGAATGAAATTAATTTGCTTGGCCACTATAACCTAAGATGTTCTTCAAGATATTCACCGACCTTCATATTTCCTTCTTCGGCCTTCTCCTTTAGCTTGGCAAGGAATGCAGGCGTTACGTTTGCTCGCAATGTAACCTTGTTTGTTCTGGGGCGGCCACTATTTTCGCGGCGGCCGCCCCAGCTTGATTGCTTATTTGTCGTCATTCTTTAATTGTGATAATTCATCATTCAACAGACGAGAAAACAAAATGTCTATCTCTGTAAACGTCAATTACGTATGCGTAGTCAGAAGAGCCAGGGTCTGAATAATATTCCCTTATGCGGAACTCATAGACGAATACTTCACTACCCTCTTGAATGTCGCATTCAACCCTAAAGGTCTCACCTTCAACTGCTGGATTCTCTTCATCAGCAAAGGTATATTCGTTAATATCCTGCTTTGATGTGGCAACGTGCCAATCAGCTTCTTCTAATCTACTCACAAGCATGTCGTATGCTTCATGAATTGAGCTAAAAATGGAGTCTGCGAACTTCGCTTTAATATTGTCAATTAACATAGTAAGGACTTCACCGTGATGTCGAGGGCTGTGAGAATTATTATTACAAGTGCAAAGGTAAATATATATCTTGAAATCGCAGCATAAAAATCAAGATAATTTTTATTTGGGTGCATTTTTAACCTTTGTTATTATTTAATATTGGGGCAATATTGTAGGTTAATTATCTGATAGAGAGATATTTAATAAGCGAAAATAAATAAAACAGTTAAGCAACAAAAATTCCCGCAATTTCTTGTTGCGGGAATGGTTGGATGAATCAATTGGCGAGAATACTCGTCACATTGTAGCCGTGATTGGTCTCTCACAATCATACATGGATAGCATGGCGATAATCTCACCAATGGTATCTTCTTCTCGCTGCTTGTATAATTCAGACGAGTGTGATGTGTCTGCAACAACAGAGATATAGTGGCAGATTGCAGATGACACAAGATAATCATGAAGCAGCGAGGTCAGGCGCTCAGCAAGGAAGCGTACGTGCTCATAGTTGATGAGTATGGTATAGTCGTAGCTCTCTCGATAGTCGTTATAATCATCCGTCATTGTAATATCCTCTTCTCGTGGAGAAGGAGGCGCGAACTGAGACAGTTGCAACATGGAATGCGTGTAGGCATTGTCAAGTTCGCGGATAACAATGTCAACATTACCATCCTCTACAACATCCTTCATGCGGTGCTTCACATGCTGATTATCCTGATACCTCAATGCAACAGCTTCAGCGGAAAGGAATCCTGCTTGAGCGATGTCGTATAGAAGATTATTCGTCTTCAGTCTTATTGTCACTCTCGTTGTGCGTGGTATTCTACAGTTATTCATATCTCACTTCGTTATTGGTTAGTGGTTTTTTGTTTTTCGGTGCATGCGCACGGCGAGGCTGAATACGCGCGAAGGATGCAGCATATAACTGTTGCAACGCCTCTGCTGCCATCTGCTTGTAATTCCCTGCCTCTGCTGGGTCTGTCTGCAATAGCCATTCAGACAGGGCGTAGTTCACAATATAGGAATGAGTAGAAGTGGCGAGTGAATCAGTTTGGCCATTCGCGTAATTGGAAGGAACGCGGAGAACGAAGGTGATTACATTATCTTCTTCCTGCTCGGTCACTCCGCTACCCCATGTCATTGTTATCGCGTTATCGCCTGCAACGGCCTTGCGTGTTGCTGATAATAATATATTATCTGCCGTCGTCGCACCTTCTACAATGTATTCAGCAAGAGCAATCCTCACATCCTTCATTGCCGTTTGCACGGAGCGCAATATCCGCTCTTCATCTATATCCTGAATGTCTTCCGCGTGAGATACTTGCTGCATTCCCTTGCGAGAACGGCCGATTTGCCACGATGTCTTAGCAATCTCATGAAGCAATTCGGTCAAGTATATATGAATCGTCAGTGTCTTGTTCATATTACAACCAATTTATCTTGTCAATATTTTTTACCTTCTTCGGCTCTTTCCTCACTGGTGCCGAGCGGTGGCCAGCAAGAGAATCCTTCAGTAGACTCAAATAGACATTAGCCTGTTGAGATATTACTTGCAAAATATTCGCTGGTGCCGAGTTTTTCTCCGCGTACAAGGACATGATAGTCCATGCGGCTACATTCTTGTATGTCTGCTGTAATGGTGCCTGTTCAAGAGTGTAACGTGGCGGCATTGAGAGCGTGAGTGTAATGCTTCCCTCCCCTTCACTGAGAGAGGTCATGTAACGCTCGCTTGCCGTTGTGATTACAGACCACACGTTCGTCCAATCAATTTCAGCGAAATGGCGCGTAAACTCGTCAATTCCGAGAAACTGCGGTTGTTGCTGTTGTTGTAGCTGTCTGTTTAGAATCGCTACAGAACGCGAAACAACGTCTATAACGTCCTCCTTCTTGATGACTATATTCATTTCTCCTCCTTTCTTCTGTATAAAGACCACTGTAAGAAGCGTTTGCGTCCCTTCTCAACGAGCAGCGGGTGCATCACATTCCCTGCTTTATCCCGCGTATGATAAAAGCAATTCTTTACACAATCCTGCATACTCATTGATTCCTTGACGTAGTGCTTTCGCTTTAAAATTCTAAACTGAGAGCGGTCGAAGATAATCACCTTTCCTCTAACAGTTGAAGGCATCACATAATAGCGGTTGCCGTTGTCCTTGGCTGATGCCGATTCCGCCGTTCTGACGGCCTTACTATAGACCATCTTTGCTTTTAATCTTTTAAGTAATCTAATCATATTCAATAATTTAACGTTTTTCGTTGTCAATATTTTTACCTGGTATCTCGTGTTGGAAGACTTCTTCAACATATCTTGTCTTGTCAACTATCTTTGGAAGCGGCATCTTAGAGAAGCAGATGTGCATGCCAATAGCTCTCGTCATAAGCAGGTCATCGTGGCAGCCGAGAATGGCACCAAATGCGCCATTTGGCTTGCGCTCATAGCTAATCATCTCGTCGAGGCACCTGCCGTCTCGCTCAACATAGAGTCTCTCTCTCACCGCTCGCTGCAATGCACTGACGACAATTGGCTTGGTCGCTGTATTGGTGTGGAACCCATATTTCTTAGGCGCGTTCTGCAATATTTCTTCTTCTGATTGGTCGCGAGCATATAGATTAGGATAATAATCCTTGATGCGGTTGAGAATATAACCAGATTGGTCGCCGTCAACCATTCGCTCCCTGTCATGCGTCTCTAACGTGTTGGATTCTATCACCAGTTCTGCATTGTCGTAATATCTGCTTATCTGTGCTGCCTTCCATGCGAGAATATCCATGTCTATGTGTCCGTACCACTGGGCCACAACCTCTGGTTTTCCACCCCACTGCATGGCGAACCTATCGAAGACAACAATAACCGACCAGTCTGCCTTGGAAGAACGACCACCGATGTCTACAACAGTCAAATATCTGTCAGTAACCACCGTGTTATCCGTGAATATCTCTGGATATTCCCATATTGACAAACCACCCTTCTTCTCTTCGCTGAAACGAACGTTAGATAATGCTCTCATGCCTTCATTAGCGTCAGCCACGATGTCACCGACAGCACGAGGAGCCTTGCATGTGTGACGCAATTCTTCTACTTGATGGCGGTCGAAGACGATTTCGCCGCTGAAGCTGAAGGCTTCAATGTAATCAGAGGGGTACTCTGAGGCCATACGGGCATGGTCTGAATATTTTCGGCGCTCAGCTATGTACCAGTTTATGGCCTCCAATGTTGCACCTTTCTGCCATAGCCAGTAGATGTATTGGCCACATTCCTCACGTTCAGAAGATGCTTCTGTGTCGTTCCTATGTTCATACATTGAACGCGCGAAGCTCTCTCTTTCCTTATCGTCTGCGAATGGCAGAACATAAAGGTCGATGTCATACCAGCATATAACGATAGCTTCAAATTGCGATTTCCCCTCAAAGGCAGCAAGGAACTCGCGGTGGAAGAAGTTTCCTACACCCTTAGCGGTTGATTCATACACTATCATTGTGCGATGCTTATAGAGGACACCAGAGCAGGCAGACTGCACAATGTCTTCTGGGCTTTTTCCATCTGTTGTCTTCCATAGACCAACCTCGGAGAGGTGGATAAGGTTGTAGTCACCACCACGGCAGGAATCAGGACGCTCAGCGGTTCCGACCTTAATCTTACAATCTCGCTGAGGAACACGTTTAATGGCTCCGCTGTGGCCGACATTGACAAATGTAGATTCATTCGCCTTGTATTGCTCTCCAAGCTTATGTAATATCCATGAAGGCAGCTGCGTTACTGCCTTGTTGAACATATCAAGGATTTCGTCCGATGCGATAGACTGATGAGCGATAATGAGCGAGTTAAGGCCGTATTCCTGCGTTATCTGCATCCATAGCATGAACAACTGAATGAGTGTTGAACCGCCAAGCTGACGAGCCTTTAAAAGAATAATACGTATTGGCTTCTTGGCTTCATATAGCTCCATGAAGCGATTGACCAATCTGCGTTGTGGGCGTGTCAAGCGAAAGAGGATGTCACGGCCTCCACCTTTCGCCTTAATATACAGGAACAAGGCCGAGAAAAAGGGGAAATCATAGCGGATGCGGTATCGAATGAATTGCTGCACAACCGTGTCACGTGCCTCTTCCGTGTTTTCCTCCTCCATCACCTCATAGAGGAAGTTCTCTATACTGCCATGCTTGACCAGCTGCTTGACGAACGGTATCTTCAGCATCCTTTTAGGAACCAACTGCACAGGAATCGGGAAGTCATCTATCTCAATCTTCTCGCGCTCGCCAAAATAGCCTTCCCCTGTTATCGGGTTAGGCTCATAATGGTAGCGCTTCATGCGCTCGTTGTCCTCTGCTATTATCCGCTCTATATCTTTCTCCATCTCCACCATTGTTTTTCAGTTATTAATAGTGAGCAGACGAAGCCAACCGCATAACAATAAAGGTGCAGTAGAGTATTCACACACGAAAATAATGCCGTCAGCGAACAATATAAGGCCACATGAGCGGCAATCACCCACCCTCTTGTTACTATCATCGAATATAGGCCAAGTGCTGCGAAGATAACCCCAGAAAAACCAATCGTCCCTTCAATAAGGCTGGAAGGTGCCGTTACGGCAATGATGTAAGATGCCAGCAGATACCAACGCGACATGCGGTAATAGAACGCCAATTGAAGAATGCAAAATATATTTAAAATCGCATGAATCGAGTTGGCGTGAAAAAGGGGATAAAATAGGCGATTTAAGGCCATATTCCGTGAAATTTGCACGGAATCTTGGCTGATGAACGATAACACGAAAAGCGCCAACGAGACCGCCAACAAGATATTTATGTCAAGATTGCTATTTTTCATCCTTATGCTTATAATATATTGCCTTTGCTGATGCCGATGTGAGAAAAAATGAGGATGCAGGCGTGTATATTATCTTTCGGACAATATTACACACGCCTGCATCCTCGTGCTTTCTCTTGCATTCGATGAACCGCCAGAAAAGCTCGTAGAACATTTTTCGCTTCGTCTGCCTCATGTAAGACAGGTCGTCACCACGAAGCATCCGACGCATCACATAGATTGCGCGGTCCTCGCTTACCCAGTAGCGAGACGATGGCTGCTTGACGGCCTCTGCGAAGATGTCAAGGACATTGATATGCTTCACTTTTTTCATTGTCTCCCGACAGGCATGTATAACCTCTCTCGCTCTCTCGCCCTCGTATTCTATCGTACTAAACTTTTTCTTCATGCGGTAAAATGTTTTGACAATGCAAAGATAATAAATTACCGTTATAAAGATAAGCGAATTTGGCAGTTAACTATAATTACTTTTGCTTAAAAGCATAATTCAAAGCACTTAAACAAGTAATTATATGGCAGATAAACAAGTTAGTACGGGTGATGGCAACGTGAAGATTCCATCGGCAGGAGAGGCCACGCCTACACCAAGCAAGCGTGACGCATTCAAGAAGCGACTTTCTGAGAAATATCCCGACAAAAACTTTGATGATGAAGAGGCTATGTTCGGCCAGATTTCTGACGACTACGACAGTACGGAGAGCGAATTGAACCGCTACCGCGAAGACGAAAGAAAGTTGACGAATATGTTCAACGCTGACGAACGCAACGCAGCACTGTTTGCCGACTTCGCCAATGGTGGCGACCCTCGCCTCACGCTCATCAAATTGTATGGAAAGGATGTCGGCGATATGGCCAACGACCCAGAGAAGCAGGAAGAGGTGGCAGCGGCGAACAGAGAATATGTTGAACGTGTCGCCAAGGAAAAGAGCCTTGAGGAGGAATATAGGAAGAACCTTGACGATTCCTTGCAGGCCGCAGACGACTGGCAAAAGAAAAACAATTTGACAGACGAACAAGTAGATGAAGCCTTTCAGTTTATCGTTCAGATTGCATCAGATGCTATCGTAGGTAAGTTCACAGAAGAAAGCCTTGACCTCGCCCGTAAATCCATCACGCACGACATGGATGTGCAAGAAGCAGGAAACGCGGGGGAAATCAGAGGTCGCAACGCGAAAATAGACATGAAGTTGAAAAAAAGTAAGAATAGCGATGGTGTTCCTTCACTCGGAGGAAAGAGCCGTGGCGCGTCTAAAAGTCAGAGCAGCCCTGACCTTGGCGCACTGGATGCTATCGCCAGTCGCGGAAGCATTTGGGATTCTGACGAAAAACGAACAAAATTCAAATAAACCAAATACAATTATTAATCACATGAAACAGACTATCAGTTTTAAAGGAGCAATGAAGTTTGTTGGCTTCCTGCTTCTTAGTGTATTATGCTTTGTCTTGGGTGCAGGCGGTAATGTCATGATGGCTGCCGCCGCCGATTTGCCCGACGCAGGTAAGACCGACAGCGGCACGGCAAGCCCAGAAAAGCCTATGAATGTTGAAGGTGCCGCCACCATGCAGCACGGACGAGAGAACGGAGACCCCGATTTCTACGTCAAAGACATTGACCAGAAGATTTGCAAAATCCGTCCTATGGCAACGCCGATTGACCAAATCAGCCGACAGGCAAGCGCCCAACAGACGGATTCATTTATTGTCAAGTACTACAGCGTAGGAACACGTCCAACTAAGACCCTTCTTAAAGAAGCGGTAGTTAAGCAGACTGGCGGCGACCGCGTATCACTCAAGGTTGAAGACCCAAATATCTTCACTATTGATGATACTATTCGCGTTTGCGGTGTTCCTGCTGTCACCAAGGAGAATGGTTCCGCCTATGACGCCAAGAAGGAAGTGGTGCCCGACCTCGTCCTTTGCGTGTGCGGAAAGGACAGCGAAGGTTATCCGCAGGTGTTTGCCGTTAATGGTGAGGTTTCAACCGAGACGAGCAACAACATTTGGCTTCCTGCCATCAACGCAAAGACCGTTCTTGTACGTATGGGGAAGTCATGCGGAGAATTGGATGTACAGACTGGCCGATTCAATAATCTGCCGACCGCAGAAGAGCAGTACTGCCAGAACTACATGATTCAGGTGGAACAGTCTACGATTGACAAGATGAGCGATAAGGAAGTTGACTGGAACTTCACCGACCTCGAAGAAGACGCTATCTACGATATGCGTGTGACCCAGGAGATGAGTATTCTTTTCGGCGACAAGAATGTTATTAAGCATGCCTCAAAAGACGGTATGGCTCGTTACTTCACCAAGGGTATTTGGTGGATGGGTTGCCCCAAGTACACCATTGGCCATTGGGACGAAAAGGAAAACGCTTGCGTTATTAGCGATGACGACTTGGTTGACTTCTCACGCGACATCTTTGTAGGTACAGGATTGAGTAACGGCCGCAAGATTATGTTCTGTGGCTCCGACCTCCTTGCTACCCTGTCAAAGGTTAAGTCAGAGAAATTCCGCCTGAAGGATTCTGTTGAGAAATGGAACTTGAAGTTTAAATCATGGGAAACCGATTTCGGCGAAATCCTCACCATTCACCACGAGTTGTTTAATCAGTGCGAGATGAAGGATTGCGGCTTTGTGCTTGACCCCGAATACCTCACAAAGAAAACCTTCCTTTCGTTCAAGCGCAACGTCCTTGATTTGAAGAAGGCAGGAATCCGCAACACGGATGCAGCGGTTTTGCAGGAAATCTCCTGCTTGTACCTACGCTATCCAAAGGCACATGCACGCGTGCAGCTTGCACATAAGTAAACTTTCCGCGCCATAAGAAAAAGGCTGCTTCTTATGGCGCGTTTTTAATTTTAATGACATGAAAAAATATATTGCACCCTGTACTATATCTCTTGACCTCACTTTTGAAGATGGAAGGCACAGACATGTGAATTTCGATACCTGTACAGGACTTGGAAGTTACTTCGTCACCAATGACCCAGAAGAAATTTGGGCCTTGGAGCACCACTACCTGTATGACAAGGAGTTTTTCTTGAATCGTGTGACGGAGGATGAGAAACCGAAAGAAATACAAGAGGAAACAAAAAGCGAAGAACCCGAGGTTGTTCAAGTTGACACGATGAGCGAAGCCAAGGAATTTCTTAACGAGCGCTTCGGTGTTCCGCGTTCAAGTATGAAAACCCTTCCACAGGTATTGTCTACTGCCTACGAGCATAAGGTAATCTTTAAAGGTTTGACGGAAGACAAGGAAAAGGACAACAACGACAAACAGTAAGATATGGAGACCTGCAACATTGACGATTTGGTGAAAGAGGTACGAGTGGCGCTTGACCAGAATATGGACGGCAAGGCTCTTTCCATGCTTGGAGACACCGATACGCTGACACTTGACGAGATTATACGCTCCACAATGGTTGACGCTGCAACGGCTATTGAAGAAGGTGCGCCATTGGAGATGTTGGAAGGGTGCGATGATGCCGTCAAGGAGGGAGAAGACTACATCGTATCATGGGGAAAGGAGAAGAAAGGTAGCGCCATACAAGCAGGAAGCGTTGCCCTGCCGAGTGATTTCCTTCGCCTTGTATCGTTTAAGATGAACGACTGGGATTACGCCGTGTCAATGCCTACCGCACAGGAGACTCCTGCTTATGAACGTCTTCAAGACCAATATAGCGGCATTGGTGCGACACCAAGACACCCAGCAATTGCCATAGATGTACCAAACAACGTATTGGAGTTTTATTGCAGCGCGAAGACTGCCAAGGTCGCATCATTCAAATATGTGCAAAAGCCAGTGGCGAAAGAAGGCAAAATTACTATATGCCCAAAGTTGAGACGCGCCATTGTGTACGCAAATGCAGCAATGGCCGCTGCCGTATTCTCTTCCGTAGACCAAATGCAGGTAATGACGGCATTGGCATACAGACATGCTCATATTCAACCATCAGAAAAACAATAGACAATGACAAGAGAAGCGTGGGGAAATATCGAAGAACAACCGTTTAGGGTTGATGTCGGCACGTCTTTCAATGTGGCCATGTCTTCCTCTGTTCCTGCACATGTATTGTGCTTCACAACAGACGGCCGTATTGTACTGAATGAAACCGTATTTGGCGGTGCCAGTGTTATCTACATCAATGGCAAGAAATATATCAGCGACATCACTTCTGGCAGTGTAACCCTCCCGATGGCAGAGAGGGGTATAGATGGCCTTATGTATGGTGCCGACAAGGTAAAGCTTGACACCATTTTAGAAGGCGCAGAGCCTAACGTCGTTACTGCCGTTGCGTCAGACGCGCAGAGTGTCACCATAACAGACAAGGAGGAAACCCAGCATATAGCCGCCGCCCGTCAGTGGGCAGACGCGACAGATACAGAGATTGCCCAAATCAAGGGCAATGCTACAGCTATCGGTAATCTTATCAACGCCAACTACCTTGAATTAAAAGGTAATGTTGACAATCTTGACAACCGCATAACATCCGAGAAAGCCTACCTTGAAAAGAAAATAGACGATAATGCCGCAAAGGTGTCGTCTATAAGAATGGAGATTTACGACGACATCAACGAGCTAAGAAAGCGCCAAGACAAAACAGAGGAAGACGTCAATCTGATTGGTATGCAGGTGGGCAATCTTCAAAGCGATAGCGCCAAGTTGAAGAAGCGCGTTGATGCTAACGAGTTGGCCATCTACGAGGACAGCATAAAATTCAATAAGATAGAAGAAGAGTTATCGGCTGTCAACATCGAAATGGAGAAGCTTCAGTCGCAAGTGGATGAATTGCGCAAGCAAATCGGACAGGGCGGCGGTGGCGTTTCTTCAGCTGACATTGAGATGCTCAAATTTCTTCTCAACCTCAATCAAACAGACGAATAAACTCATGAGTTAAAAACAAAATAAAAAAACATGGCAAAATTTATCAAATTCAGAGAGAAAGCCTCTGTGGCGGCTTCAAAGGCTGACACAGCAGGCACAGAAGGCCGCGTTGACGTGGTCAAGAGCGAAAATGCGCTCGTGTATGAAGCCTCTGCCGTTATCCGTGGAATCTCGGACACGCAGGCAGAGTATGTGAACCGAAAGGTTAAGGAGGAGAATGACGCAAAGGCGAAGATTTCGTTTAGTGTTTCACCTTCCGCAACATTCGTCAAGGGTACATCAACGGCATTCACGTTGACCGTCACTTGTACATTTGCAGGTGCGAATGTTGACGCTGATGCACTGCCAACGATGACTGCAGGAGGCGCTTCTGTCACCGTTACGAAGAAGTCTACTGGCGTTTATTCTGGCACTGTAAATGCAAGTTCGACTACCCTCTTTGACGTACATGCTACCGTTAAGGGAGTTTCAAGAACTGCATCAAAGACTGTTTACGCTTATAATCAAATCTTGTTTGGCGTCAGCTCCTACGAGACAGCACCTGTCAGCGATGCGACTGAGATGGCCAAGTTCCTTGCTCAGGTCAACGGCACGAAATTGCAGAGCAATTCAAACGGCACGTATAAATTCTCCTTCACGGCAGAAAAGCCCTATGGCTATGTTCTGATTCCGTCTGATGTTACTGTTTCGCCTAACTTGGCAAATAACCTCGCTGGTCGCGAAGGGCCGCTGCCAGTCAACTTTGTAAAGCAGGCTGACGCAACAGGTTCTGGCATCACTTACAAAGTGTATCGTATGGCATCAAAGATGGGCGTGAGCGTACATAATGTTGAACTTTATTAATCTAAAGAGAAATGGCAAAAAAATACGGAGTAGCATCCGATTATATCAAGTATACATCTCGTATCAAATCAGACACGAGTGACGGTGTTGCAGTTGAAGCCTCACAGGTCGTTGACCTTGAAGAGGATAAATTACAGAGCGACATCAACAAAGAGTTGAAAGCATCTATCGCCTCTGCAAGCGGCAAAACTTATTCAAAGAGCGAAATTGACAGCAAGGACACTGCCACGCTGACATCAGCGAAGAGCTATGCTGACACCAAGAAGACGGAGGCCGTCAGTGCTGCCGCCACAGACGCGACTACGAAGGCTAACAGCGCTCTCGCTTCTGCCAAGAGCTATGCAGACCAGAAGGTTTCTGCCCTTGGAAGTGTCTACACAACTAAGGGTTCATGCACTGCCGCTCAGTTGAAGGCTCTCACTTCTGCAAAGGCTGGCGATGTGTGGAATATCACCGATGCCATAACCATTGACGGCAAGGCTTATCCTGCTGGCGTGAACGTGGTATGTGTTACTGCTTTTAGTGCTGCCATTGACCCTGCTGCCACCAAGAACTGGGACGCTTTGCAGGGCTTGCAGGATTTGACGAGCTATGCCAAGAAGAGCGAAATTGAAGACACCGCCGTTGCAAATGTGAAATTCGCACAGGAGGAATTTGCGCAGGATAATGGCGTATCATTCAAGAAGACCATTACCTTTGTCAACGGACGAGAGGCGACTACGGAAAGTGACCTTGGTATTCTTCCTGCCACCTCTACCACGGCTGGTGTTATGTCTGCTGCTGATAAGGTGAAACTTGATGCGGTGGATGGAAAGATTGGGGATGTGAAGATTGTAAAAGAGAGTGATGTCGTTGGAGGAGGATATCAATTTTCGGATTTGAATGGCATAAATTATGCGATTCTTCGTCCTAAGGCTTATATTTATGGTAATGTATCTATTGGTACTGGTGCGCAAATTGGTGAAAAAATCTTAATTGAAAATAGCGAGAGTTTTGATGCTATTGGTTTGACTCGTGCTGGTTTTACTAGTGGTATCCGTTTTTATGAAGGTGTCGATATTCATAAAAATGTTACTATTGGAGAAGGTGTCGATATTTCTGATACTACAATAATAGGCACAAATCTTGGGACGAGCCTAGTCGCTATACACGATGTTGCACATAAAGTTGCAATTGGAAGTGGAGTAAAAATTGCCAATAATGTAGAGCTTTCGGTTGACGAAGATGGTATTTTGAATTGGGGAAAAGAAATAGAAGGTTCTTATCAAGTAATTACCGCCGCCACCGCCAATGACATCTCTGCTTTGGCAAGGCGTGTCTCCGCTTTGGAAGACCTTTTGAAACTGGCATAGCCAAACTAACATTTAGACAGGGTGTACAGATGTGCATCCTGCCTAATCCTCTCATACAAGAAATATGAATAGAAAAATGTACAGATGTGCCATCGTTATTACGGCATACAATGTTGAAAGAGATATTGAACAGAGTGTTGCAAGCGCCTTGAATCAGACAGAGAAGTGTGAGGTTATTGTCGTTGAAGATAAGTCAACAGACGGTACGCTTGACATCCTCAGAAGAATCAAGGGAATTACTCTCTTGGAGAATGAAGAGAATGTTGGCGCTGGCCTTTCGCGCAGACGCGGCATTGACTACGCAAATGCAGAATATGTAATGACGCTTGATGGCGATGATTACATTGACCTTGATTTTGTCAAGAGACTGCTTGCGAGAGCCGATGCTACAGGCGCGGATATTGTCAGCGGCGGCGTGAAAATCCTCAAAGAGGATGGCTCATGGGATGCCACGTCCTACGGCAATTGCATAACGGAAGGCCGCGACAAGGTTGCCAAGTTTTGGGGTGAGCGCATTGTGTTCATGAATAACAAGATAATCCGCAAGGAAATCTGCAACAAAGTCCCATATAGCGATAGGCGTTATATCGAGGACACGCCGACCATTATTCCGATGATGTTCTTTGCGAACAAGGTAGCGTATGCTGACACCATCGGCTACACCTATCGAATGCGTAAAGATTCTCTGACGCATACAACCAACATCATTAAGGATGTGGTGTTCAAGGGCCTTTGTTGGATTGACTTGTACGAGTTCTTTATGAAGCACGACCAAGGTATGTTTGAGGCTGTCAACGTCAAAGGATTTATCGTCAACATCATTGGTACGCTGAATAAGATTCACGTCACGCCAGAGATGGTTGCTCCTTTCGAAAAGGAATGGCATGAATTTACGATGCGCCTTCTGAACGTTATCGAGATTACGAATATTAATCTTGTTGGAGGGGAGAATAAAAACAAGTAAACAAACTAATTATTAACTAAGTGTGGTTTAATGAGCATTCTTTGGCAATGTGCAGATGTTGTCATTTCACATTGTCAGAGAATGTTGTTATTTTATAAGGTTATGGCAACAGTTGATTGGAAAAAACTTGAAGGTCGCATATTTAGGTTTGACGTGAATACTTCGACAGAGGAGGCGTTGAAGGCTACGAATCCAGCGATTATTCATTTCACGACAGAGGGGAATATTGTGTTTAATGGTGTGCAGTTTGCAGGCTATAATGAGCTTATTAAGGATTTTGGGCAGGCGATTCAAAATATGGCTATGGTATCAAATGAGAATTACACACTGACAGCGGAAGAAGTAAGCAGTTTGCCTCCTGTGTGGAAAGAATTTCTTCTTGCTGATGGTGGGAAATACCCTTTATTCGCTGTCGGAGATGCAGCTGGTAATTATGTAAATTTCTTCGGTCAGAGCGATGCAGCATCAGCTGTGGCGAACAATATGATGGTAACGGTGTTTTGGTGGTCAAGACAAGGACAGCCTTACGCGACAATAAATCATATTCAGGGCTACGAAGAAAATGTTATTTATGATTACGAAACAACAGACGGAAACCATAAACAGACAGGCTACTATTATCTTCGAGCTCTTCCTCAGGAATATATAGTTTTAAACAGAGCCACCAAAAACCAGTTCGGCATAGTGAAGGTCGGTGATGGTCTGAATGTCACGGATGACGGCATAGAGGGATATAAAGATACAACAAACGACAACAACGGCATCATATCACTTGCCAGTGCTACAACAACGAGTATTGGCGGCGTTAAGAAAGCCAACCTCAATCTGCAAAGTGAGTACGAGTTTTTGAAGGCCGTGCCAAGCGTCACCACTCTTGACGAGGCGAAGTTTGCCATCAACCATCTACGCATTATCTGCAAAACACTCGTTGATAAACTGGAAGAGGCAGGAACGTTGAACCATTAAAACTGAAAGACATGATTAAAATTGCAACACATAACAGCCTTACAGGAGAGAAAGGTGACGGCCTTTTGTCGTTCCTTGTCTCCGCGTTTTCAAAATGCCAGTCAAAAACCTTAGTGCAACAACATAGATGCGGCTGCCGTCTGTTTGACCTTCGCGTGAAATGGGACAATGGCAGAGGAAGATTCGTTGCCGCACATGGCTTGTGGAAAGCTAAGAAATCCCTGCTAAAACTCATGGCAGAACTAAACGGCATTGCAGCATCTTCGCCAGTCAAGACGATGTATCTGCTTACCTATGAAGGGGAATGCGAAGAAGGCACTGAGGTGTACGACAATTTCAGAAAACTTGCCGAATGCCTCAAAGGATTCAGCAACATTCAATGCGTGCAACTGAGCGTTAAGAAACCAGATTGGCGCGTATTGTGGTCAAGTTCTGATATGCCGTACTACACTGCCGCCTATGACGTCTTGGCCAAGGACAATTGGAAGACGCTGCTTCCGATTCCTTGGATGTGGGCGAAGTTCAGACGAAAGGCAGAGTTCAGTGATGCCTATTATAGAATGGTTGATTTTCTTTAGGAGGGACAAAGATGGAATCGTCATTTATCTTAAATCCGTTGGTTGCCTTGGCAGGCATTGGAGCGTATTACACCATTCCGACAGAGATAGAAGAGACGTTTTACGGTCTGCGGTGGATGGTGTTGTTTATTATCTTCATGATAATTGCAGACTTTTATTTGGGTCTGACTGAAAGCGTGAAGGTGAAAAAGGAATCGTTCAGATATAGCAGAGCAGGGAGAAGAACCGTTTGCAAATTCATCGAGTACATGATTTACATCATGACGGGTGCGCTGCTTGGCAAGTCTTTCCTTGAACCTATGGGTATAGGTACATACGAGGAGGGCGGTGCGTTAGGCTCTGTCTTTGCTGCCATATTTGAACTGGATAGTATTAAAGGCCACGTGTGCGCTATACATAATGTGAAGTTTAATTTCTCTTTTAAACGCTTTATTGTCGCTATACTAAAGAAGAAAGATAAGGATGCAGGCGAGGCGTTTGAGGAGGCAACGAAGGAGGAGAAGTAAGATGAGCAATAATCCTGTAACCCCTTGGAATGAGTTAGAGGGGAGATTCTTTAAAGTGGATGTCGGGTCAACGACAGGGGAGGCAATTACAAACGACCATCAGACGGGCGACCCTGTTGTGCATTACACAACGGATGGGGAGATTGTGTTTAATGGGATGAAGTTTTGTCAACAGGGGGGGGCAAAAAGATTTAATAAATTGATTGTACACAAGGCCATTCCGATGACACCAGAGAAGGGTAATTTTTATTACTTCCACGATGGCAGGATTAAATTCAAGGTTGATTTGGATAAATTGGATGATTCAGCGGTGTTTCGTTTCCCAAGTATTCAACAAGAAGGATACGAAGTTGGCACTAAAAATATCGTTGCCTTTATGTATGATGTTATAGACAAAAATGGATTTTGGAGCAGAGGGTCTGTTTTTTATTGTGGTCCTATTGTAACTGATATTGAAGGTAAAAGCATTGCAGAAATAAAAAGATTAATAGACAGTAATTATGGAGATACTAAGCCAGAACGCGTAAGTTATTTATTAGTTTTATATCTCTATTTATATGATATTAATCGTGTACCATTTCAACATGTTTTAGCTAAGATTACCCGTACTACAAACTTGTATAGTAACGCACAGGCGGGGGATATTAAGATAATTAGGACTGAGCGATTAAATCAATTTCTGATGGATAATGGATTAATGTTGTCATCCAAAAAATACGAGATTAGACACCTAAAAAATCTTCCTTCCACTTCTTATGTCGTAGACAGTGATAAAAGAAATCTAATTTCTTATTGCGAGCCAGTAGGCATTGGCAGTTCAAAAGGTTTTATAAAATACGATGAACTTGATTTATTAAATATTCGATTTTACACCTACAAAAGAAGGAGAAAGTTTAAAGTTACAATTGAAAACCATATTCCCCATAGGCATGAGGTAAAAATTAATAACAAAACGACTTACTTTCGAGTTCGTAAAAATATCGATATAAACCGTGTGGCGAGAATAAAACCTTCGAAGAGTTTTTCCTTTATTGCGTATGCAGTAAGGTTTCGCAAGGGATATTCGAGAACCTATTCAACGAAGAAAGAAAAAGTCGTAGTATGGATTAATCGAGGAATTATAAAAATAAAAAAGTTCTGAATGGATTGAGACGTGCGAACATTGAGACGCATACATCATTAACCTTCTCAGAACTTTCACCACAAAATTACAAAAATAATTCAACATGGCAAATTACAAACAAATAATTCCCTTCATTTTATCATGGGAGGGCGGTTTTTGCAACCGAAAGAACGACAGAGGAGGCGCGACAAACAAGGGCGTGACGATAAACACGTGGCGAGGGTATTGCGCTAAAAAGGGCAAGCCTGCAACGGTTGAAACCTTGAAAGCGATGACTACCAGCGAATGGGAGGAGATTTTCAAAACCATGTACTGGGATGCGCTGAGACTTGACAAGGTAGCAGACCAGAATGTTGCTAACATCATGGTTGATTGGGCATGGGCAAGCGGCGTTGGCACGGCGGCGCGACAATTACAGAAGCTCGTAGGCGTGAAGGTTGACGGCATCATCGGCAACAAGACGTTGGCTGCCGTCAACAGCACAAGCGGCTTGCCGTTGTTTGGACGTATCAAGCAAATGCGGTTGTTGTTCGTCAAGAGTATTGTTAAGAACGACAAGAGCCAGCAAGAAAACCTTAGAGGATGGGAACGCCGAATTAATTCAATTATGTACGACAATCTTATTTTGAACAAATGATTAAGTGGTTTTACAAGCTATGCAGCAAGGTGGCAGGCTTCGCTGCCTCACTTAGCATTGATGGCCTTACACATATTATCGTAATGACTATTATCTCCAAGATGGCACTTATCTTCCTGCCAGTATGGGTTATGGTAGCCGTCATGCTGTTGGTTGCCGTTTCCAAGGAATTGCTCGACAGATTCACAGGGCAGGGAACATCAGAGTGGAAGGACTTCTTTTGCGATGTTGCAGGCATTTTGATTGCGATGATATGAAAAAGGCATTGTTATTCTTTATTGTTCTTCTCTCTCTTGTTTCATGTTCGCGCAAGACAACGATCGTTGAGAAAGAGTTCACGGATTCAGTGAGGATAGAGAGACGTGACACGTTGATACAACGGCAGATTCTTACGATTGCTGACACCGTATATCTCTCCGACACCGTCTTTATTACCGAGCTAACAATGGTAACGGTTGATTCAGATGGCAAGGTTCTTCGCACCGATACGGAACGCGAAAAGAAAATCATTTCTAACCGAAACGCAAAGCACTTTATCAATGCTAAGCAGGAAGAGCAGCAGACGAGTGTAACGGACAAGAAAGAGACGAGAAAGGAGAAAGAAAACAAGACGGTGAAGGAGAAACCGCCGATTTTGCAGCGATTCAAAGACTGCTTGTTTCAGTTTGCAGCGGTATTGCTGATGATAATTGGCGCGTGGTATTATTTTGTTTATTCCAAGAGGAGCAAAAAGCGAGGATAGTCCAAAAGATTATTCAACCTTTTAATTCCTCTAAAATGAAACAATTACAGATATTATTTGATAAAGCCGTTGAAGCTACAATGAACGCAAGCGGTTTATCTTTTGAAGAGTTCACGACAAGTAGAAGTGAACGAAGTGTGAATGCACGTGTGGTTTTCGTTGATTACCTAATCGAAAAAGGAATGAGCGAAGGCACTATTGCTGAGTTAAGCGGCATGAGCCAGCAAAGGGTAAATGCCTTGAAAAATTCACGCATCTACCGCATGAAAACACTTATGTGTCGTATGCTGAAAGAGAGTGTAAACAAGATTTTGACGTGAAGAGATGGGGCGTGCTTATTGGTACGCCCCATCTGTATTTTAAAGATATTGAAAGCATAACACGCCGTGTTATTATTTTCGTGAAAAATCATGATTTTATGGCCGACAAATTATTTTCAATGAGCGTTGTCAGCGGAAGACGTGTCAAACCCAATGTGGAATTTGATACCGTTGAGCGTTCAAAACTAAAGGGGAATCGCCGTGGGCTTGCCATCCTCTATCAAGTGCAGGACTACTGGAACAATATGGAGACCTTCCGCAAGGAACGCGAGAGGACAAGAAGGTATGTATATGGCGACCAGCTTGGTGACTACATTCAAGTGCAAGGAAGGCTCGGATGCACCACGAAGATGCGCGAGTCGGACTATATCCGTTCACAGGGTAGCGAACCTTTACAGAACAACCACATGTGGAGCGTTATGCGCAGTATGCTCGGCGTATTTCGTTCACAAAACAAAGAGCCGTTTTGCTCTGCAAGAGACCGCGACGAGCAGGAGTTGAGCGAGACCATGAGTACTGTGCTTCAATGCGTGATGCAGAAGAACAGAATGAATGAAGTAAAGCCAAGAAGTTTTGAAGAATTTCTCATCAGCGGCTTTGTGGTGCATCGTATGTCGTATGAATGGCGCAATGAGAACAATGATTGCTGGATTGATTATGTGAATCCAAATTATTTCTTCATTGATGACGGCGTGCGAGATTTCAGAGGATGGGATGTCAACTGCATTGGTGAGATACACGATATTACCTTTGAAGAATTATGCTCTCAGTTTGCCAAGAGTAGTGATGATGCGCGATACCTTAAAGAGATATACAAGAGCGCAAGAACTCGTGAGCAGATAAGTTATTCTATGCGTCAGTTTGGTAACTTTGACCTTAAACGCCTTGACTTTCTCTTTGCCGAAGACACAAACAAGTGCAGGGTGATAGAAGTGTGGAGGAAAGAACAGAAACCGAGATTTCGATGTCACGACCTCAATACTGGAGAATACTTCAAGGTTGACGAAGCGGACTACCAAGAACTTGTCGTAAGCGTCAACGAACAACGAATCGCACAAGGTACGTCCGCTGGCATGGCAGAAGACGACATACCGCTCATAGAGGCCGAGGCGTTTTTGGATTCCTATTGGTATTATTACTTCATTACTCCGCTTGGATATATTTTGGATGAGGGCGAGACACCCTACGCCCATAAGAGTCATCCATACGTATTCAAGGCATATCCATTCATTGATGGCGTTATTAAGAGTTTTATGGGTGGATTCATAGACCAGCAGCGTTACGTGAACCGACTGATAACCCTGTTTGACTGGCTGATACGCGCCACGGCAAAGGGTGTGCTTATGATTCCTACCGATTGTATCCCCGAAGGTGTTAGCATGAAGCGTTTTGCCAGCGAATGGCGTAAGTTTAATGGTGTTGTATTCTACAAGCCAGGAAAGAGCGGACGCATCCCCCAACAGGTGGTGAACAACTCAACCAACATTGGCATCAATGAAATACTTAGTCTGCAATTGAAGTTTTTTGAGAATGTGAGCGGCGTAACTGGAGCCATCCAAGGCAAGCAGGCCCAGTCTGGAACCAGCGGAACGCTTTATGCTCAGCAGACCAACAATGCAGCCGTATCGTTGAGTGATGTTTTTGAAAGTTTCAACAACTTCATAATAGACGGCGCGTACAAGACGGTAAAGAATATACAGCAATACTACGACAGCAAGCGCATTATCAATATTGCAGGAAGAAGGGGCGCACAAGTGGAGTACGACCCAGAAAAGATGCAGGACGTTGAGTATGACCTCAGCATTGAGGATAGTGCGTCATCCCCTGTTTACCGTCAGCTCGCCAATGACTTCCTAATGGAGATTTGGCGGAGTGGTCAAATATCGTTGGAACAGTTGCTTGAAAATGGTAACTTCCCGTTTGCCGATAGTCTCTTGCAGAGTGTAAAGAGCCAGCAGGAGCAAATCGCTAACGGGCAGCAGCCGCAGGGATTACCGCCGCAGCTTCAACAGCAGATACAGCAAGGAACAAACATGCAGGCCGTTCAGCAAGGAGCGCAGGCCCTTTATGGCTAAAGAAATGCCCCGACAGCAAAGATGTTGTCAGGGCATTTCAGCCAATGAAAAAACTAATAAATATTATGAAGAAAAATCTACTCTCCGCAAAGTTGTTTCAATTTCTGCTCAATGGAAAGTTTTGTTTCCGTAATAGCCACATCGTAAGTGATTGCCTGGTACTTCGGCATGTGGTATTGCAGCAGTTTTTCAACAATTATAAGACGCTCGCGCGGTTTTAGCTTCATAAAGTCCTCGTGCATGAGACCCGTGGAAGAGTAAGCATCAAGAAACTTTGCGATAGTCTCCCGACCCAATTGTGTAGCCTTATTCGGCGTACCTTTTTTTCTTCCACACTTTCTTACTGCCGTTGCCATTTCGCTTTATAAAGTTATAAACCGATAGCAAAGATACATGATTATATTTGCCTCATATATATATCTTTATAAAACAGACTACTATGGCAATAGGAACAGCTATTTCAGCAGGTGTCGGCGCAGCAAGCGCCATCTTCGGCGGCATCAAGAATGCTCGTGAAGCCCGTAAACAACGCCGTCTCCTCAAAGAGCAGGAAGCGGCAGAGAAGGCTTGGTATGACAGGGAGTACAATACTGACAATACACAGCGTGCCTCTGCACAGCGCCTTATCACGATGACGCAAGACAGCATCCGCAAACGTAATCAGGCGGCGGCAGGGCAGAGTGCCGTGATGGGCGGCACGGCGGCGGCAGCAGCGGCTGCACGCGAACAAAACAACAATGCCATCGCTCAGACCGCGAGCAATATCAACGCACAAGGCATGGCGCAACGTGACGCAATCGAACATCAGCATCTCGCCAACACGCAGAACTTCGCCAACAGACGGATACAGATGTCTCAGCAACAACAAGCTAATACCGCAGCCGCCATCCAAGGTGTCGGACAAGCCGCAGCAACGGCGGGGCTTGCTTTTGACGAGATGGCAGATGCTAAAAAGGATTTGAAACAGAAAACCGACGCAAAAGTATGAGTGCAATAAGTGACATCTTAGGAGTTAAACCAAAACAGGAGGAGCAGCCTGTCACACCGCAGGCTAATCCTCAATATCCCGTGGACTGGCAGAATGGTCAGACCTCTTCTGGAGGGCAAGCGCCTTCTGCCATCCAAGGTAACACCAATCCGAACTATGGGCAGAGACCAGCGGTTACAGAGGCATCATTGGCGAGCAATCCACCGCTTAACATTCCGCAGTCGCAGTTATATGAACCTCAGAATATGAAAACTGCCACGCAACTTTATGCGCAGAAATACGGAATACCGCAGGCAGCACAGCAGACAACGCCACAGGCGACCGCCACACCACCAACCAACATTGATGAGACGCCAGAGCAAGCCTACAATCGCGTTTTGAACGAGAAGGGCGAAGCACCCTCAGAAGCATATAAGGCGCAGGTCAACTCACTGACGGAATTAAACAACTATCTCAACGAGACATTAGACCGCCTTAAGCGCACCAAAGAGAAGGAAGAACGCGAGAACAAGCGAGCCAAACAGAGAGCTTTGTATTCAGCTATCAGTGACGGCATCCAAGCGCTTTCCAACCTTTATTTCACGACAAAGGGCGCACCTAACGCTTATAATCCCAATGCCTCTATGAGTAAGGCCAATTTGGCACGATGGGATAAGATGGTAGCACAGCGCGAGAAGGACGCTGCAAAGTATATGGCGGTTCTCAAAGAAAAATACGGCCTTGACACGCAAGCCGTGCAGCAGGAACTTTCCGCAAAAACAGCACGAGAGAAACTTGCACAAGACGCCTTCAACCGCGTTATTGCCCAATCTGAGCTTAAAATCAAGGAACAAGATGCTGATACGCGCAAGAGAGCAGCGGAGGCAAAAGCCGAGAACGACAAACAGAGAGCAGAAGACCAAAGAAGACATAACGAGGGCATGCTCAATGTTGCCAAGCAACGTGCCGCGACAAGCGCTGCCGTCGGCGCGTCTACCATTGCGAGAAATCAGGCAGCAGCCGATAAGTATAGGAGCGAAACAAGTGCAGGCGGCACAGGCAAGCCAGATAAGCAGGGGCGCATGAACCGATATATCTACGTTCCGAGAGGGACTGGGAATGCCGAGAGGGCCAAGGAGTTCACCGTCCATGTCGTCTATGCAACCGAGGCAGAAGCTAATGCGGCAGCAAAGAAGTACAAGGGCGCTTATGTTAACTCTACATCAGAGAGGAATGGTGCTATGTTTGGGGCTGGAAAAACCACCCAAAAGGGAGGTTATAGATACATCCCTTCTGCCAAGCAGAATAGCAGCGCGGTCTATTATAACGATAAAGGGAAGCGTATAAAGTTCGACAGAAGCAAGGGAAAATGGGTTAGCTATGGCGAAACGAAGCCTATCAAACAATCTAATGATTTACAAGTATTTAAGTGATGATAAATATGGAGAATACGGAAGATAAAAGACCTATCAGCAGTGATAAATATTCCACGGCATTATATAATACGTTGAAGTTAAATAATGCCTATGACAAGGACTACGATACTTTCTATAATGATTTTTACGCCCCAGGTATAAAGGGTTACACATATCGTAAAGAAGTGTACGACTTTATGAAGAAGGGAGGTGTAGATTATATTGGCGATACCTACGAAGATTTTGCTTCAAAGATAGGTCTTCACGCCATAGACCCGCAGACACAACAAACGCCTATGGGCGCGGATTCTATATCCAAGGATATGAAGCCCGTGGAAGTCACGCCAACAAAAAAGCCAGAAGCTAAGAAAGAAGAAAAGCCAGAGGTGAGCGCTGAGGCAGTCAGTGAAAATCAACGCCCTATCGACACTCTTCAAGATTTCAATCCGAATGTAAGTCGCATGAGGAATGCAGGAACGGACTATTATCTACAGGCCGCAGAAGAAATATCGAACAACGCTTACTCAAAATCCCTTGAAGAACTCGCAAATCAGGCAGCAAAAGACCTAAAGAAGAAGGCTTATCAGAAGCCAAAAGAGGATTCTTATGTACGCTTGAATCAGACAGCACGATATATCCCTATACGCTCATTGCCAAAGGATGCAGACTTGGATTCAGTATTTGAGGCGGCACTTACTTTTGAGAATCAAGTATGCGGCGGTGCAAAGGAATACACTTTTGCATCGCTTGGCGGCGATATTCAGGAGAGGTATGAAAAGTGGAAGGCTCTTAGAGGGCTTGGTAGTATTTATACACAGGAGACAGCGAGCATGTCTCCTAATGCGGTCTATCTTCAAGCGAGGAATCTTCAAGCATTAGGCAAGGAGAGACCTGCATGGATTTCTGAATTAAGATGGAATGAAGCATTAAATTACGATAAGAATAAATTAAACAAGATAACCGCTGAATTAGAGCAGGAAGACCAAAAGAGAAGACTGAAACGCTCCGATGGTGCATACCCCGACGATGTGTCGTTGAACGGAATGTACCATGCCAATTATACAGCCTTAATGGCAAGCGACATTTATAATAATGGCACGAATAAGACGATTTTTGTATTATTTCAAGACGGCCGTATCAGACCGCTTCAAGCGCCAGACCCAAGCATTTTAAGGGGAGGAGTAGAAGCGCAGCGCGAGCTATTCAGACGGCAATACGAAAAGATGACCTTCGGCGAAGAAGGAAAGGATTATACAGACCCCTACGAGAAAAACAGAGTGGTCGGCAACTTCCTTCAAAACGGGGAAGTCTGCCATATTATCTATTTTCCGTACATGATTGAGCAGCGCAGATGGGATGATGCGCAGGAACTTATTAAAATAGGTTTAGGAGGAAAATTCAACGAAGAGGGGGTGTTGTTAAACCCTGATGACAGATTGCAAATAGTGCCTGTTGTCGTTAAGAATGGAGAAAGCGAAGAGGATGCCATAGCAAAAGCCAAGGTGGAGTTGGATAACGAAATCTCCAAAAAACTTCCATACAAGGAGACGTATTTGCAACAGCAGATTGCGCAGGCCAGAGAAGCGCTAAAGAAAGAGCAGGAGCGGCTTAAGCAATTTGGAGACCATGATGCAGTCAAGGGGTCTTATATTCCAGAAATGTTTAATCCAAGCTTTTACAAAGACCTCTTAGAATCTTCTACTGAAGAAGGCGTAAAACGTAGCGATGAAGTTGCGCTCGCAAGGGGAAATATAAGAAAATTAGAAGAATCCATTAAGAAATATACACAGGCGTTAGAAGCCTTACGCACAGGAGATAAAGTAGGAGCCTGGGGTGGTTTTCTTGAAGGTATCTCCGATTTGGATAACTGGACTTTCGGTCTTTATAATTTGCGTGAAAACCTTGTTGCAGTGAAAGCGCACGAAGGGAAAATGGGTCAGGAAGCCAAAGACCGCTTAGGGCTTGCACGTTCGCTCAGTCAAGAGTCAATGTCGGCATTTCATAGACACGGGGAAGGCCGTCTTTATGGCCCAGCATTCGGTGCTGGATATTCGTTCCCCTTCACCATTGGTGCGATAGCGACCTATGGCGCAGGAAATGTTGCCGCAAGAGGTATTATCAGGGGTGGAAGCAGAATGGCCGCGAAATACGGCACGAACTGGCTCTTTGATACCACCATCCGAGCAACAACGCGACTGGCAGCTATCAATGCCGCTGGTGTGATTGATAGCTCATTTCAGATGCCGCGCATCATCTCTGATGCTGCAATTGAGAAGATGGGCTTGATGAATTACACGTTTGATGAAAATCAACGTATTGTCGTAACGGGCACACAGCAAGAAAAGAGCTGGGGGCACTCCTTGTTACACTCAGGATTAAACACGCTCGTACAAAACGTCTCAGAGCGTGTTGGTACTTACGTATTGGAGCCTGTGGCCAAGGCTTTTGGCATCGGGAAGATTAGCCTCCGCAGTTTTGGCGAAGCCTTGCCGTATAACAAAACAATCCACATGATACAAAACGGCGCTTTTGCCAAGGCTATGTCAAAGGTGTATGGCACATTTGAAAAAGGTGGCTATGATGGATTTGTAAATGAGGTATTGGAAGAATATATCGCCAATCCGATGACGGCTACCTTCGATGAAAATTATACCTTTGCAGACATCTTTGATAGCAGACAAAATCTTGACACGGCATTGAGTGTCTGGGCCTCCTCAATCTTTATGCTTGGTTTCTCCTCCACTGCAAGTTCTGTCAAATATTACAGAACGCTCCGCTCTGTCAATAGCGCTTATGATAAAGCAGAAGCCAACGCAAGACGTTTATTTGGCAACGAGAACTGGGACAAGATTCAAAACACAATCCTCAGACTGGAGGGTGAGCCATTGGTGAACGCTATATATGCAGGCGTATGCCAGAATAAATCTCTCTCAGACGAACAAAAGAAGGCGTTCCTTAATTACGTGAGAGCACAGAAGGCACAAGCCGTATTTAATAATGCTGTTAGCGAAAAGTATTCCTTCTCACTCACGGGCGAGGAGTTGAACGAAATGAACGCCATGACCATTCATGCTTACGCAGAAGGTCGCAACATGCAGACACCGCAGGAATATGCGCAGGCTCAGCAGGCATTTGCTGACACGCGAGAAATGGCTATGTCAGCACTTGGCGTTACTGATGATATAGACGCATACCTCGATACGCTTGGCGAGACCCCTGCCGAGCAGTTGAAAAAAGGTGTGGAAGTTGCAAAGGAAAATGGGCTTGACGAGAAGGCCGCAAACGCTGCACTGTCGGCCTACCTGAATGCCCGTGAGCAGCAGAAGGGCGCGATGGATGGCATCACCTCTGACGAAAGCATACGCAGACAGCACGCAGACAGCGTAATCAGACAGATAACCTTCGAGAACGAAGCAGACAGCGAAGGAGGCTCTGGAAAGGTTATTCTGGTGAACGTGAAAGGAAGGGAGAAGCCAGTGTTCCTTATTCGTGGAAGATACGAAAACGGAAGCATTACAGGTGAAACGGTTGTTGTCAGTGAAGGTAATGGTGTTATTGAAATGATTCCTGCATCCGAAGTGGAAGGTATTGTTGAAGAATCCGATGCTATGACCGAGCGTCAACGGAAGTACGATAAGATTGATGCTGAAAATAAGGAACAGCAGAGACTTATCAATCTAAACATGGACACTCCGCTGGCAGGTCAAGGCGGTATTCTGATGGACGAAGAGGGACATAGACGGCAAGTTGGTATTAAATGTGTTTTCAATGACGAACAAGGGAATCCTGCAAGCGTCTTAGTCGTTGACCAAAACAACAATGACTATCTTATCCCTATTGATGTATTCCGAGAGCAACGCGGCCGCGGACGTAAGTTTGAGGCTATTGAGCCGTATTTGGATGAGACAGACGAAGAATACCATGCGGCAGAAGGGCCGATGAATGAGGAGTACAACTTGGCCAACAAGGAGCAAGAGGGCGTATCGGAAGAAGACGCACAGGGAGCGGCAGAGGGTGTCACACCTCAGTCAGCTACGGATGCTACTGAGAAGCCAACGAAGCCAGAAGTCAAATACGATTACCATGTCAAGATGAAAGACGGCAGCGGAAATGCCGTCAGTGGACGTGTCACCAATCTGTCAGCAGACGGCGTGGAGATTGAGTTTGACGCGCCATATAATGGGAAAATGGTAGACCGCATCCCTCTTGCGGACTTCGATAGCGGTGTTTCTGAGATTGCTGATGCAAACGGCAATGTGCTTTGGAATGAAACAGAGGCGGTGGGCGACACGGAAGTCGCGCCACAGGTGGATGCTACACCTACGCAGGCAGGGCAGGAAGACGCAGGAAAACCTGCTATTGCCCAAGCAGAGCAGGAGCATAAGCCTACGGCCTTGGAGCGCATTCCAAAGGACGAAAACGGAAATCCTATCTATGAGCAGACAGATGCCGAAACTGCTTTTACTGGTCTGACTGAGGAAGCGGGAAACGTGATAGAAGCAGAAGAGATTGCTAAGTCTATGGTGGAAGACAAGGAGAAGGCATTGGAGAAAGCCAAAAAGATAAAATTGCCTTCTGGCGTTTCTGTTGCAGAAAAGGTAAAGGCCGCTAAAGTACGCACACAGGCTATTGCCAAAGCGCAGGAAGAACTTGACAAGTGGAAGGCTATAGCAGAAGTTCCTGCCCAGCAGAGAGCAAAGGTGGTGGAGGAACGGATAGCTAAAGAGAAAGCTGAAGCGGAGGCGAAACGAAAGGCTGAAGAAGAAGCGAAGCGTGCCAGCGAAGAAGCAGAATCCGAATTAAACTCCACAATAGAAAATGTCCTTAATACAATCTACAAAAAAGGAAAGGATTATGCTTCAAAGATTTTCAATAGAAATTTTTTTGACTTCGCGAAGGCCCCCGATTTTATGAAGCATCTTGGAATGACTGGCTCAAAATTCACTATCAGGTATGGTGTGATTGCGCGTCATTTCGGAAAGGATGGTTCGCATGATTTTACAAAGTCTGAATGGGAGCAAATTCCTCATGCAATTGAGCATCCGTTTGCTATAACGCAGCTTAAAAATAAAGAGAAGGGATTCCGTATATATACTGCACTTAAAACAGAAAAAGGGGATTATGTTGTTGTCGGCGCTGATGTGAAAAACGCTGGACGAGACATAGAAGTAAACGCTATAACTACTCTGTTTGGTCGTAGGAGTAATGCAAATCTTTCTGAAAATGAGGAAATCATATATAAGAGCAAAGAAATAACTCCCGAACAAGAGGCACTTCTGGGTCGGCCCAATTCCGACCAATATCCTGCTGAAAGGGAGTTATCTACCGACAAAGTTACAGAATCCTCCCCATCCACCCAAGAAAACAGACCGAAAAATTCCACCCAATCCGCTGTAAAATCCGCGTCGGCCGAAGTAGAGACCTCTCCCACCGAAGCCCAGAAGAAGGCAGGTAACTACAAAATGGGCCACGTGAAGGTTGGCGCGTTTGACGTTACCATCGAAAACCCAAAGGGAAGCGAGCGTAGCGGTACGGATGCCAATGGCAAGAAGTGGAGCGTGAAGATGAACAATACCTACGGCTATATCCGTGGCACGGAGGGCGTGGACGGCGACCATATAGACGTGTTCCTTGCAGAAGATATGGATAAGTGGGACGGCAAATATGTGTTTGTGGTTGACCAGTACAACCCAGACGGCACGTTTGACGAACACAAGGTGATGCTTGGCTTCAACAGTATGGAAGAGGCACGGAACGCCTATCTTTCCAACTATGAAAAGGGTTGGGAGAATGGGCGCAGAATTGACGTGACGGCAGTGAACCTCGAAGACTTTGAAAAGTGGATAGAGTCGAGCAAGAGAAAGACCAAACCTTTTGCGGAGTATGCTGGGGTGAAGAAAGAGACAATAGGCAATGCTCCTGCTAAGGAAGAAGCGACACCTACAAAGGCTGAAACAAAGCAGACCAAAACAAGCGAGAGCAAGGGGTACACCATCACTCCATCTACCTATACCAACAAGAAAGGTAAGACGAGTGATGTTTCACTGCTCACGTTTGACCATAACTTGACAGCCGACCAAGAGCGTGCTGTCAAGGAGTTTGCTAAGGAGCGTATAGGCGAGGGACGCTTTGCCCCAGCACGCGGTTGGAAAGACCGTGAGAGCGGTGGTTGGATGTTCCGTAGTGAAGAGGACGCACGCAAGGCCGCAGAAATGGTTGGTAATGAGGAAGCCGTTGCAGATAATCAGCCAATGACAGCGCAGGAGCTTCGCGATGCAGTGGAGCCGAAGAAGCCAACGGCAAGCAAGAAGACCGCAGCCAAGAAGCCTGCAAACCGTGTAGAGGTCGCAGATGTGGCAGAGCAGAAGCCATCAGAGCCGACTAAAGCTGAGCAACCAAAGCTGAATGGTGAGAAGAAACTTGTCATTACTGATGAAATGAAACATGATGAGGACATTCTTCGTGAATTGCTTGGTATTGGCGATGAAGAGTTGGACGGAGGTATAAAGTTCCGTGACCCCGATGCGATGACCTCTCAACAGAGACGTTTTGTGTACAATGCAGGTGTGAACTACTCATTGGGGTATATTGACCAAGGCTTTGTGAAATTCCCCGAATTTGCAAAGGCAATGGTCAGCCGTCTCGGCTATAAAATCAAGCCGTGGCTGAAATCGTTTTATGAGGGTGCAAAACGCATTCCTGGTTATGACCAAGCGATGTTTACTCCTACAGAGGAAGTTGATGCCTTTGATGTGGAGAACTTCGATAAGCCTCATAAAGATGTGTTTGCCCAAGCCAATATGATAGTTGAGGAAGGCAAGGCACAAGTGGCAGCAGAAAAAGCAAACAATGAATTAAAAGCAACAAGAAATGAGCAACGAAAAGAAACCGAAAAACAGACAGCAGCAAATACAGATGCTATTGGAAGCAAAGCAACGTCTGTTGCAAGCGAAGTTGAAAATCTCGCAGAAACTTCAAGCGATAGACAAGAACTTGGAGGAGCATCCGAAAGAGTAGACGAAACCCTCGACAAGGTAAATGAGCAGCTTGCCCTGCTTGGCTACTATGAGGCTGAGCAGGTGGAGAAGGACTACAACGAGGCATACGGCTACATGCGTAATGCAGAGAAGAAGGCCGTGAAGGATGCGGCAAACCTTGCAAGTCAGTTGATTGACGACCTTGGACTTGACCGCTTCGAGGCTACACACGGAGAGGCCGACAAGAAAGGTAAACGCAAGACGAAACCGCTTGCTGTGGCAAACATTGCTCCTTTAGGAGGTGATGTTAGTATGCACTTGCCATTGGAAGAGGGGCGTGAGCTGTATGTGAATATTCAACTCGTACCATCAGCAGGTAGAGGTGTTGCCAAATTTGAAGGTGACAACCTCAAAGTGACTCGTATCATGTTTCGCGTGGATAATCCTAATGGCAATGGCCGCTATGACAGACGCTATGGCATAAATGTATGGGTTAACAAAGACGTGACGTATTCAGAACTGTTGGATAAGGTGAAGCGTGAAGTCTACAAGTATCTACCTGAGCGTACTGAGGTTTCAGATGGTAAGTTTGCAGCAGGTGACAAGGTGCAGTATTCAACCGATGGTGGCCGCACATGGACTGATGCTGTTGTGGCGCATCCTAATGATGAGGGAGGTTACCTCATAGATACAGGTCTTGCTCCTGTCTTGTGGGTTAATGCTCATCCCGACCAGTTGCGCCATAAGCCAGAATCAAACACAATCAGCGACACTGAACTTATCAAGCGTATAACGGAACATCCGTTATTCAAGGAACTTGTGGATAATAATCCTGATGCGCAAGCTGCTCGTACACTTTTGGGTGAGAGAATCATGACGGATGTGCGTCTGTCTTTGCGTAAGGATGGTTATGTGGAAACTTACAAGAAGTTGCTTAATGACAAGGGTTTTAGTGAAAAGATAGCTGATAAGGCTTTTGCAAAGAGACATATAGTATCTAAAAATGATGAGGGTGGCTACTTCTACGAGGATGGTATTAACGAGGATGCAGTTGCGGCATTGCCAGAAGGCATACATATTAATGATGATGTGACGAGGCGTTCTGAAAATGGCGGTGTTCAGCATACTGCATCAGAAAAGCCAGTAGGCAAACCTAAATCAGCAGCCCAAAAGACAACTAAGAAAGTTAAACCAGAGCAGCCAGTAGGCGATTTGTTTGCTGGGCCGCTCGATAAACCGAATAATAATGGAACAGCAGACAGCAATAGCAGTAGCCCAAGCCAAACAGTGGCTGGAGGAGAACGCCCGAACACCGTGGGCATTGATGAAACTGGAACTGATGGAGGAAAACGCACCACAGCAGTTACAGGAACTGACGGAGAGCGGTCAACTGATGCAAGCCGTGAGAACGGACGAGAAGCAGCTGACGGAGCAGTACATGGAACTGATGAGGTCGGGGGAATACAACCACCAGTCGGAAATCGGGGACGTGATGAGAGCGCAGCTAATAGAACAGTTTCCAACGGAGCCACGGATGAGCGTGGACGAGTTGCTGGACCGCGCACTGTTCAGACAGGAGAGACTGACGGAGGAGGAAAAGAACTTTCTTCGGGAGAACCTGCCAGCTCCACTGGCGAGGGAAGTAGACCTTCTGCCGTAAAGAAGCAGCGTACACCTGTGCGCAAGTTTACAAATAACTTCCACTATGGCACAGACGGCAATGAAGCCGACAACTACACTCCTGCACAGCGTTTGGAGGGCAATGTGTCAGCCATTGAGGTAATAGCCAAACTCTTCAAAGAGGGACGTAAGGCCACCGATGAGGAAAAACAGATACTTTCTCGTTTCCGTGGTTGGGGACAGATAGACCAGCTGAGCAAGTTCTATTCGGTTGACCAGATGCGCAGGAACACCTACGGCAATTCGCCATACCATAGACTCGCAGATGCAATAGACACGCTTGACCCAGATGGCAAGAAAGGCGTGTTTGCAGGTATCAAGCGAGCTGCCCTATCGTCATACTATACTCCGACCAAGATTGCAAGTGCGATGAACTCTTTCCTCTCGCTTGCAGGTTTCAAAGGTGGCACTTTCCTTGACCCCTCAATGGGCAACGGTATCTTTGAGGGAACACTTCCGAAGGACATTCAAGGGCGCACAATGATAACTGGCGTTGAACTTGACTGGCTTTCGGGACAGATTTCACGCGCCCTTTATCCAGATGCTGATGTGCGCATTTGTGGCTTTGAAAAGTCAGGACTTACACCGAACTCGCAAGATGTGGTGACAAGTAACGTGCCATTTGGTGACATCGAAGTAAACGACCCGACATGGAAGAACGACAATAGCCCTATTAAGCGGTCGGCACAGAAGAGAATTCACAACTACTATGCTGTGAAGATGCTCGAACTTACACGTCCTGGCGGAATTGTTGCCATGATGACAAGTCCTGCTGTGATGGATACGCAGAGTAACCAGCATATCCGTAGATACATTGCCGAGCAGGGCGAGTTCCTCGGAGCAGTCAGACTGCCCGACAACACATTCCAAGGCACAGGCGCAATGGCCGACATCATCTATATCCGCAAGTGGAAAGATGAAGAGGATGCACAAAAGACGCGCGAGAACCCCGACTATGTTGCACGCGAACAAGCATTTCTGTCTTCTGCCGAGACCACTGCACCCAACAAACGCAATGGTGAGAAGCAAAAGGTGTCGCACAATGCCTACTATGCGAGCAACCGCAAGAACATGATAGGCGATGTAGTGGCAGGGAACCAATATAACGACAAGAGTTTCGGCTTGCATAGCGAACTGACCACCGACCAGATAGCCAAGGAGGTGGAGAAAGCAGTGAAGCGCATTGTTGGCGACCGCAAGGGAATGCTCTTTGACACCACACGCACATCACGTGAGGTTAAACAAGCCGTTCGTGAGGAGTATAAAGGTGATGGCAACTGGGTAAGTACAGGCAACCTTGTTATTCAAGACGGCAAGGTCGGTGTGCTGACCGCCACCAAGAATGAGTATGGCGAGGTGACAAGAGTGTTTGAGGAGCAGCCACAGCTGGCTAAGCAGAAGATGCGCATTATTGCCATGGGCGAGGTGCGTACAGCCATGAAAGAACTCATTGCAGGGCAGATTGATGGACTTTCGGACACGAAGCTCAACATGCTACGTGCCAAGCTCAAACGAGCCTACGGTGAGTTCGTCAGCAAGTACGGCAAATTGCAGGACACCGACAACGCTGTTATCCTCAGTGACATTGACGGCTATACACTGCAAGCACTTGAAGTATGGAAAGGCGGCAAGTTCCAAGGATTGTCCGACATCTTCACCAAGAACACAATCAAGCCAGCCCTCAAACTTGAAGATGCTAAGACACCGCAGGAAGCCATAACCACCTCGTTAGCAGAATATGGTGAAATCCGTGGCGAGTATATCGAAAAGACGTTGGGCGCAGACTGGTTTGAGCAGTGTGGCGACCTTGTTTTCAAGGAGCCTAATGCCACAGACCGTTATGTAACACGCGATGAATACCTCAGTGGCGATGTAGTAGCCAAATTGGAGGAGGCAAAGACCGCAGCTGCAACAGACCCGACCTTTGAACGCAATGTCAAGGAGTTGGAACAGGTGCAGCCAGCCACTATACCATTCGACGACATCACAATACACCTTGGTGCACGATGGATACCACAAGAAGTGCTCAACGACTTTGTGAAAGAGACCCTTGGATTGCACGCATCGTCTTCACGCAACTATGAGTGGGTTGACGGTGAGCGTAGAGAAATCATCAAGAGTGGTGTGGTGTACGTTCCCGAAACCGACTCCTTTGAAATCAATATTGAAGAAAAGGAACTTGGAGGACAGGCAGATGATTGGAAGACAGCCGACAAGAGCATCAAGGAGATATTCCAAGTAGCACTTGAAGACAAGGACTTCCGCATTGTGCGTAAGGACAAAGACGGCAACACATGGATAGACCAGGAGGCAACCGAGCTTGCCAACAGCAAGGTGGCCGACCTCAGAGAGCATTTTGAGCAATGGTTGCCTGGTAACGATGCAAGAATACAGATAATGGAACGAGCATACAATGACCGCTTCAACCGCATAGTGCTCCGCAAGTGGGATGGCTCACACCTCAACGTGCCTGGATTGATGGGCAAGGAACTCCGTCCGCATCAAAAAGATGCCGTATGGATGCTCATCAATAATCGAGGCGGTATCGTTGACCATATCGTAGGTGCAGGTAAAACACTTGTAATGCAGTCTGCCATTATGGAAATGCGCAGAATGGGCATAGCCAAGAAACCTATGATTGTGGCATTGAAGTCAACAGTGCCACAGATAGCCCGCGAGTTCAAGGAGGCCTATCCTACCGCGCGTGTTCTTGCACCATCAGAAAAGGACTTCAGTACAGAGAACCGCAAGAAGTTCTTCGCTAATATCTCGCTTAACGATTATGACTGTATCATCGTTAGCCATGAGCAATATTGCAAGATACCTCACTCTGAGGAGGCAGAAGGCGATGTAGTGAATGAGCAGCTTGCACAGCTTGATGCCATGATTGAATACCTTTATGGCACAGGAGACAAGAGCCAGCTCACCAAGCGACAGATAAAATCGCTTGAAAAGCGCAGACAGAACCTGCACGCCAAGTTGGAGAAACGACTTGACCGTAGCACCGACCGCGAGTTCTGCTTTGAGAACATGGGTATAGACTATCTGTTTGTGGACGAGTGTCATCAGTTCAAATCATTGCCCTATGTCACAAGTTACCAGAATGTGGCAGGATTGGGCGAAGCATCAGGTTCAAACAAAGCCGTTGCTTTGCTGACAGGCATCCGTCACTTGCAGAAGATGCACCAAGGTGACAAGGGTACAGTATTCCTTTCGGGAACGACCATCACAAACTCTCTTGTTGAGATATACAACTTGCTCAACTATTTGCGCCCGCGCAAACTGGAGCAGTTGGGTATGCCGACCTTTGACGCATGGGCAAGCACCTTTGCCGTACATTCGTCAGAGTTAGAGGCTGGTGTTTCCAACGAGTTCAAGATGAAAGACCGTTTCCGCTATTTCGACAATGTTCCAGAATTGTCGCAACTCTATGCGGAAATAGCCGATGTGCGCAACGACTATAACCTGCAACTACCCAAGCCAAAGGTGGACGGCAAGACGGTGATTGTTCCACAGTCAGATGCAGTAGCAGAGATAAACCGCGAGGTTGTGAAGATGCTTCGGACCAAGGACGGTAGCTATTTTGGTATTCACCCGATAAACCCGAAGAAATTCCCATGGGGACTTGTCGCATCGGGTATATCTGCAAAAGCGGCAGTCAGTCCGCGCCTTGTGTTCCCAGATATGGACGATAGTGTTGGTAAGATTTCCTATTGCTGTGACAATATCAAGAAGTCGTATGACGAAATGAAGGAGCAAAAAGGCGTGCAACTTGTGTTCTGTGAACTTGGTGTTCCAACAAAGGGCAATAAATACGATGCATATCATGACATTATAAACCGACTGACAAAAGACTATGGCATACCACGTGATGAGATAGCCTACATTCAGCAGGTGAAGAACGATACGGAAAAGGAAGCATTGTTCCAAAAGGTGCGTGACGGCAAAGTACGCATTCTTATTGGAGGTACACGAAACATGGGTACTGGTGTGAATGTACAGACACGCATCACTGACCTGCACATGCTGACCGTGCCATGGCAACCTGCCGACTTGGAGCAGTGTATTGGTCGTGGTAGCAGACAGGGCAATGTTGTGGCTCATGATTTCCTCAATAATAAGGTACGTGTACACTACTATGCCACTGAGGGAAGCCTTGACTTATACAAGTATCAATTACTTGACGCGAAGGGCAAGATGTTCACGCAGTTTAAGATGGGAACCATATCTGGTGAGCGTAGCTTTGACGAGGGTGATGCTGACGAAAACGGCAATATCGACCCTGCACAGATGGTTGCTTTGCTTTCGGGCAATCCAATTATCTTTGAGAAATCAAAGCAAGATAAGTTGGTGAAGAAGTTGAAGTCTCTTTATAATGGTTTCTTGCGTGACCAACAGCGCAAGAGACAGAACTACGAGACAGTGACAAAGAAAGTGGAGAACTTGAAACGCCTTATCTCGTTAAGCGATAGTGATGTTCATGACTTACAAAGAGAGGGTTTCAAACCAGATGATAAAGGCACATATCCCTCAAAGGTCAAGGTAACCGTGGAAGATTCCTATTATGGACAGAACTTTGACAAACCAAAGGAAGCTGGTCAGTATATACTCGAACAACTGAAGAACAATAAAAAAGTGGTGCTTGCAGGTTTCGGTCAGCGTGCCGATATCGTGTTTGTCACAGACGATGACTTGCTGTCTTCACACTACGAGGTGCAGATTGGAGGCAACAACGCATGGAGCATCCGTTACACAAAGCGAATGCCGCAAGACCCGACACAGGCAGGTCTTGTATTCCGCAGTCTGTTGGAGCAGATAATTCATAACAACGAGGTGTACCATCGTGAGTATGATACCAACAGCGAGATGTTGAAGACCATGCCTAAGGGCGATGCGCCCTTCTCCAAGCAGAAAGAACTTGATGAAGCCATTGCCAAGCAGAAAGAACTCGATGCCGAGTATAACAAACTTGGTCAATCGGAAGAAGACAAGACCAAGTTCCGTTTGTTGGATGCTGACGACCCGAAGGCAATGGAGCTGGAGGCACTGCCAGACAGTGAACTTGTGCCAGTGTATCGCAATGTGCAGGCCTTTGAGGATGATACACTCGGTTCGCCTATGGCATTCAGCGATGCTGAGACAGGGGAGCGCAGGACATTGGAGGGTGGAAAGTGGAACTACAGCAATCCACCGCAGATAAAACTGACCGATGAGCAGCAGCGAAAGTTAGACGAACTCAACAAAAATGGCTACATCATGGTTGACGGCAAGAAGAGCACAGAGTTGCAGATTAACGATGGCTTGAAATTCGTAAAGCCGAAGACCAAGGAGGCACAGTTGCAGTACTTCCTGAAGAAGAACCCCAAAGACAAGGGTTTGTGGGCTGCATACGACCCCTATGACCATGCCATTGAAACACCTTTGAACACGCAGTTTGGCGAGGCAAATAAGAGACCGAACCTTGTTGTGGTTCGCAGCCTCATTCCAAAATCGGAGATAGACGAGCCATTCCATGCTGATTATGCCCTGTTGCCTACTGGCGCACATCAGTGGAACAACGGCCGCACGCTGTATCTTTCACGTTGGAGCAAAATAGACAAGGTGCTCACACGCGAAGAAGAGGCGAAGATGATTGACGAGTATTGGAAGAAGCATCCTGGCAAGCGTGAGGCTCTGAAGAGCCACCGAGACTACAACCGCTTTGTACCGCAGGTTCGCAGGGAGTTGGAAAAGATGGGTTATCGCTTCGAGTTGGATGGTAAGGAACTGACACCAGTAGAAAGTCTTGCACTCGACAAGCAGAATTGGGAGGGTCGTGATGTTATCCCTGGACGTGAGGGCCAACTGCCATTCATCAGCAACGAGGATATTGCACGCATCAATGCGAAGACGGCTGGCAAGTGGGTCGGAGAACCCAAGGAAGTAATGGAAAGCGCCATGAGCGAGAGAGTGACCGAGTTGTCTGAACGTCTGCATACTCCTGTGCGCATAATCCGCACAGAGGCAGAAGTGGCAGCACTTCCAAGTGTACGTCAGCGCAGAATGAAAGGCAGCTTCAATCCTATAACTGGCGAGGTGACTATTGTAGTATCAAACAACGCTAACATGGCAGATATTGAAAATACGTTTGTGCATGAGGTTGTGGGACATGATGGTTTACGTGTGTTGTTCCCCGATGAAGCGAAGCTGAACAATGCTCTTGATGAACTTTATCGTGTGTCTAAGGACGAGATACGCGGCACGATTGACCGCATGGCACAGAAGATGTACGATGCTGAGGTGGACCGATTGCGCGAGAGAAAGCGCAAGGAGCATGAGGCGAAGGGCGAGGATACTAACACTTTATATCATACTGACATTGAAAAGGCTCGTTCTGAGGCAAGTAAGAAGAGTGAGCAGTTCAGGCGTGATGCCACAGAGGAGTATGCTGCCGACCTTGCTGGACGCATCGGTGAAAGCGGCTTTGAGACGATGAGCGCCGAGGAACTTACGTTCTGGGGCAAGCTAACCACCATACTTCAAAAGGCTCTACAAAAATTGCTGGACGGATTAAAAATCCCAGGCAAGAGAAAGTGGAGTGATAAGGACTGGGCGTTTATTCTACATGAAGCCTACAAGCGTAAGAAGAATGGTGGTAAGCCTACCGTATTCGATGCCGCTGATACTGTGGTTATGCGCAGGAAGACAGGATTCGGTGATACTAAGTTCAGTGATGGTAAGGTCGAAGAAAACCACCAAGTCGCTACAACTATAGCAGATATGAAAAAACGAGTAACCGAGTTGTTTCAAAAAGCAAAGACAGGAGAGTTTGTCGGGAAACCAGCAAGCATCGGTCGGTTGAGTGCAGACGGGAAGGCATACTTGGAGAAATTGTCGGATTTGAAGTTTAAAGAGTTTGTGGACTTTGTTCTCAATCCATCTGACTTGAACCATATCCGTTCAGACCATTATGGCGAGAATGAAAAGGACAAAGGTAACAATGTGCCACTTACAGATGAAGATATTCAGAATATGGTGGACGTGTTGAACCAGCCAGACGGCATACTCTATGGCGTGGACAAGAAAGACGGACGCAAATTGTTCTTCTTCTTGAAAGATGCTGGTAACGGATTGTATAACCTGACTGAGGTGTGCAGTACAAAAAAGGGAAACCTTACTGCAAAGAGTTTCTTTAAATCAAAAAAGAAAGGTATCAGCCAGCGAGTTATGGAGATAAAAGACTCCCTACTCCCTACGTCCGTAACGTACTCTGGTGAATTCCTTTCTTCGGATGCAAAGATACCGACATTATTTGATATTAACGAAAGTTCTTCCAAAAATGTTGCAGATGGCGGCATTATGTTCCGCAACGATGACATTGGGCTTGAAGAAACCATCACCAAGATAAAGGTTGAGGCAGCCCAAGCCGCGCAGAAAGCCACCGAGAACCTCAACCTTGGCGGCAGAGTTGTCGTGCATGAAAGCGCCGAAGGCCTTGAAGGAAGAGAGGCCACGGCCAAAGGCTGGTATGATACCAGAACGGGGCAAATCCACGTGGTATTGTCGAACAACACTGACGCAGCAGACGTGACGCAGACCATCCTGCATGAAGCCGTAGCCCATCACGGACTGAGAGAGTTATTTGGCCATAACGTGATGGATGCTTTTCTTGACAGCGTTCTTGCGGCAGCTTCGCAGGAAGTGAAAGACGCTATCAACGAATTGCGTCGCGGAAAAGGATGGAATTTCCGTACCGCCACAGAAGAATATCTTGCAGGGCTTGCAGAGCGCACGGACTTTGAACGTATGACGGCAGAAGAACGCGGCTTGTTTGCTACCCTCCGAAGACTGTTTAACCGTGCGCTGGAGTTCTTGGGCCTGAAAAACCGTGAGTTGAGCGATAGGGAACTTGCTTATATACTTTGGTGTAGCTATCAGAATTTGAAGACAGGCGAAAAGGGACGCTATGTAGCCGAAGCGGAGCGTATTGCCATGCGTTATAAATTGAAGGCTGGGAAGAACGCGATGACCGACACGGAGAAGAAGGAGCACTCCGTTTTGCTCCGCGGAGAACTGGATAATTTGCAGGAAATCCTTGCCAAGGATACTTATGAAAGACTTGTGACGAGAGGTTCGCACCTTGAACGTACCGCGTGGGTTGACATGCTTTCTCCTCTTCAGGACTTACAACACGCCATAGAGAAAAACGGCGGCTTTAAGCTTGGAGACTTTGAAAATCCATATAACGCTTATATCACTATGAGCAGTCGCAATTATGCGCAGATGGATATTTACAAGAGGACGCTTTATGCAGATATGATAGAGGCCATTCATGCGCTTGGCAGCGAGACAGGCCGTTCATACGAAGAAATAAAGACGTATGTGATGGCCAAACACGGCATGGAGCGTCAAAAATATATGGCAGGAAAGGCCGCAGAAGAGGCTTATGACAGATATAAATCCATGCACCCATTTGGGCAGAAGACGCTTGACTACTTCATTGATGAATATGAAGAGAAGAGCTTTGCAGGATTGACAGAGTTATTCGGAACGCAGAGCGTTTCTGAGGCTATGGATGAAGCGCAAAAATATGTAGAGGAAGTGGAGGCCGAGGCTGGCAGTCTGACGGATAGCATGTGGGACAGCATTCGTGCTGCTACAAAGTCTTCCCTTCAAAGAGCGTATGAGGCAGGACTGATAAGTAAGGAGACATACGACAATGTAAGCAGTATGTATCAGTACTACATTCCACTCAGAGGTTTTGACGAAGCAACGAGTGATGAGGTGTACGAATATTTTGGCGACCAAACAATCAATGGAGGCACGGGTAGCTTCATGAAGAAAGCCAAGGGACGTAAGAGTGTTGCAGATGACCCGTTTGCAGTTATCGGCAATATGGCAGAAATGGCCATCATGCAGTCTAACCGCAATCTCATGAAACAGCAATTGCTGAACCTCGCCTTAAACCACCCATCCGACCTTATCAGCGTCAGTGACCTCTACGTGAAATTTGATGAAGACTACGACAACGGAGACGGCACGCGCGGAGCATGGGTGCCAGTGGCTGTGCCAGATACAAGCGGCATGACAACGGAGGAAGCAAACCAAGTGATGCTTGATTTCCAAGATGACATGGAGGAAAAGGTTAAGGATGAACCTGACACCTACGCCTTGGCTCATCAGAAACCGCATATTCCATACCGAGTGCTCGGCAGAAACATGAATGAGCATCAAGTTATGGTGAAACGTGGAGGCAAGACCTACATACTGACCATCAACGGGAACCCGAGGGCGGCGCAAGCTATCAATGGCTTACTAAACCCAGATGCCACGGAAAACCCTGGAGCTATTGCTTTGAAGGCTATGACCAATTGGATTGCAAGAATGGCTACGGCAAGAAACGTTGAGTTCGCTATCTCTAACGCCATGCGAGATTTGGAATTTTCAACGACACTGATACCAAAGGAGGGGACGGAATATTACGGCAGATACGTTAAGAACTATCTTACGTGCGTCAAGAATATCGGCCGACTTGTCAACCGACTTAATGGCAATACTCTTGATATGTCCAATCCTTTAGAAAAGGCGTTTTACGATTTTATCTACAATGGCGGCGAGACAGGCTATACTTTTATGAAGGGCGTTGAGCGTTATAAGGGCGAAATCACTAAAGCTCTTTCTGAACTTCGCGCCAAGGAAGGAAAAAGTAAGATTGAACGCCTTAGTAATAAGGTTGTTTACGGCCATCATTATGTTATTAATGACGCTTGGAATATTTACATGAAGGGGGCGGAATATCTGAGCCGCTGCACGGAAGACTGGGTGCGCTTTGCTGTATTCCTTACCAGCAGACAGATGGGGCGTTCTATGGAACAGTCTATCATGGATGCAAAGGAAGTAACTATAAACTTCAACCGCAAGGGCGCTGGAAGTAAATCAGCAGGGAAATGGGATGTTTCCAACTTTTTCAGCATGAACAATCTTCATTTTCTCAGCGCTTATGCAGCATCGGTATTCAAGAATTTCTACGCATTTTCAAATGCCAGCATCCAAGGTCTTGACAAGAATGTTAGATTACATCTTAACCATACAGCAGGAATGCTTATGTGGGACGGCGCAGCAGTAACGCTCGGCATGCTTTCTGCCATGTGCATTCCATTGATGTTGTCTGCCATAGGCGGAGACCCAGATGACTACTGGGATATGCCTGAATCTATGAGAAGAATGGGCATTATGCTGCCGTTGGGTAAGGACGGAAGATTTTTAACTCTTCCGATGTCAATTGAGCATCGCGCAGCATACGGCATTGGTGAACTGTTGGGGACGGTTGTTTGCGGCAGCGAAAATCTACCAGCGAGCGAGATTACATTTCAAGCATTTGAGCAATTGTCACAGATACTGCCTCTTGACTTGACCGAAGGCAACGGCAGCATGCTTTCTCTCGTTCCAACAGCGGTGCGACCAGAAGTAGAAATTGCCTTCAATAAGAATTGGCTCGGAATGCCAATCTATAAAGAACCGTTCAACAAGAATACACCTGCATTCAGAAATGTTTACCAAAGCACCAATCCTAATTATATTGCCATGTCTAAATGGTTGAACGAGGTGCAGGGCGGCGGCGACTACGAACGTGCAGGTGTGCAGGTCAACCCTGCAATGGTTCAGCATCTCGTTGAATCATACACAGGGGGCGCAGGTAAATTTGTCAGCAGAACCTCTGGCGTTATCGCTAAGATTATCCAAGGAGAGCAGATAAGGTCTAACGAGATACCATTCTACCGTACCTTGGTTAAATCCGTAGACGACCGCACGCATAATCGTGCAGCACGAGAGCGATTCCAACGAGAATACGACAAGGGGCAAAAGTTGATTTACAAGATTGATAATTACCAGAAAGAATCCGCGAGAGGTAACAGTCAATACGTGAAAGAGCTTGACGAATTTGCTAAGAGCAAGGATTTCATGAGTTATATGCTATGGAAAAGCTATAATTCAGTCAAGAGCCAATTTGACAACGCAAGAAGTTATATTGGCGATGACAAGGATAAACGCGCAGCACTTGACCATGCACAGATGTTAGTGCAGAAAATAATGACAGAATGTGCTCGCGCCGTTGAGGATTCCAAGACGCAGGAAGAGGCCGATGAGAAAATTGGCAGGATTCAAAGCGAGTACACACCTCAGATTAAGGAAACCTTAAGTAAGGTTGAAGAGTGACGTAAGATTGACGGGTGCATGAAAATTACCATGCACCCGTTTTTTACAAACAACTAACAAAACGAACAAAAAATAAACAATACGTCTCATAGTAATTTTGCATCAGACGGCAGGAAAGTCCTACCGCATTCAACTTAAAAAACATATTATTATGGACGGAGTAGAAAAAATTATCTGTTGCGACCGTGGCAACAATGACGCCTTGGCTTATGCAGCGATGGCAAACAAACAGTCCGACCCAATGGCGATGGCCGCAATGATGAACGGAGGCATGGGTAATCAGTGGATGAATAATCCATTTGCCTATATGATGTTTCTTGCATTGTTTGGCGGTGCAGGATTCGGAGGCTTTGGCAACAGAGGGAATGCCGTGCAGGATGCAGAAATCCAAAATCAGATTGCCTCTCTACGCTCACAGATGGCCGACAACCACAATGCAGATTTGCTGATGTCAGCTATAAAGGGTAACGATGATGCCCTCAAAACACTTGGCGCGAATCTTAATTGCGACTTCAATCAATTGCAACAGGCCGTTTGTGCAATACGTTCAGCAGTAGAAAATGTTGCTGGGCAAGTAGGTTTCAGCGCTGAACGTGTTATCAATGCGGCCGAGCGCGGTGATGCCAGCATTATAAGTGCAATTCAGAATTGTTGCTGCAACACACAGCAGGGTATTTTGAAAATGGGCTATGAGAATCAGCTCGCAATTCAAGGCCAGACAGAATCTTTGAATAGGAGTATGAATTTCATTAACTCGTCAGTCGAACGCGGTTTTAGTGCTCTTGGCTTTCAAAATGCGCAGGACAAATGCGATATTATTCGCGCAGGGCAGGACAATACGCAACGCATAATCGACACACTTAACAGTCATTGGAACTCAGATTTGCAGCAGCGCTACAATGATGCACGTCTGGAACTCTCACAGCAGAAGCAGAATGCGGAGCTTATCGCAGCTCTGAAAACGACAACAGCTTAACACAAAGATGGTAGGGAAGATAATTTCCCTACCATTGTAAATTAAAATTGCCATGAAGAAATATTATATCTTACATCACGGGAATCTAAGACCTCACAGCAATCATTATGACGAAGTTTCTGCAATAGATGCCGTAGAAAGAATTTACTACACAGACGATGAAGGAAAGGAACACAACGGCCCTCATTGGAGCATTGACGATATACGCGAGATAACGAACAAGCAGAAATTCAAAGAGCATGTCACCGATTGGGACAAATATGTAGCATTGAACTATGCCTATGCTGACTTCAATAAGATTATGTCTCCTGAGATGATAGCAGTTGCTGCATACGCTTTCTTCTTTGATGATGAAGATGCGCCAGAAGATAAGGTTTACAGGTATGTAGAGGCAATGAAATGAAAAGTGGCACACATAACAAAAAATGTGTGCCACTTTTGCGTACATCTATATACGTCTATCTACATATATATGTATATGGATTATTCGTAAAGCGCTGTTTTATAGACACAAATAGGCTTATAGATACCAATAGAAGTAAGAATGGATAGTCCCTCCTGGTCCACAATTATAATTAACTTTGGGGCGCGTTTTAGAAAAGAGCTTTGCTCCTCCCTATCCCGTCTCATCAATCGGGTAGGAGGTAAATGTTATTCATAAAAGGCATTTACCTCCTACTTTCAC
>ERZ773165.126-NODE-126-length-67136-cov-13.637930_pt1 | contig 67136 bp, 58 predicted proteins | sample MGYA00581003_ERZ773165 | MGnify/ENA primary metagenome ERZ773165 (study PRJEB29015, sample SAMEA2737817) | human gut metagenome | biome: human gut; feature: human-associated habitat; material: faeces | place: China | collected 2012 ... | reverse complement strand
ACGTGACACTCTTACTGTTGATGACATCCACAAGTGGAACTGTGAGCATTGGAAGGACGGCTTCATCTATTTCAATGAGTATAAGGTTGATTTACGATGATGCAGTTGTCAAGATAATAACAGAGGAAGCCGAAACGCTGGAAAGGGAGTAGGCTTTTAAAATATAAAATCATACTTTATGACAAAGATTCATATTGGACAAGAAATCAAACAAGAGGTTCAAAAGCAGGGCCTCACTATTGAGGATTTTGCAAAGAATTTGCATTTAGCAAGTTCTGAGATTGAAGATATTTTTGATAAGACAAGTCTTGAAACAGACTTGTTGTTAAAGATTTCTAAGTTACTGAAAAGAGACTTCTTCTCGCTTTTCTCTAACTATGTTATTGAAGAAGCATACAAAGAAATTATCAGTCTTCTCAAGCAGAAAGGTGACAAGCGCTACATTGCCGTGCCTGATTGGGAAGACGAATGTGAAGGCGATGATGGTGACGGAACAGAAGTGTCAATATTTGGCATCGGACTTGATGACGATGATGAAATCTGTGTAGCCGCAGTTGTAGATAATATTGGTTATGGTCATGGCCCTGATGATTTCCCTCAGGAATGGACCAAAGTTACAGAGCTTTATGAGCCAGACTATCGTGCCTTCTATAGATTCGTAGCCAACAACATCGATAAAGCAATGACAAAGGAGGAAGCTGATGAGGTAACAAAAGAATATTGGCATTAAAAAAGCATGTTGAAAAATGGGATACTTATTCAATCAAGAAGCATTCCAATGCAGTCTTATGAGTGCATTGGAGAAAGGCAGAAAGCCCAACTCTTTTTTTAAATACTACGTTTTCAACTACATGCTTAATCACCGATTGGGAATACTGGAAGAAGCTGTAGGAAAATCCTATGATCCGCTTGTGTGGAATTGTTATCAACCTAATTCTCACCTAAGTGGTAAAGGAGAAATCATAGGTATAAATAAGTTTTTTAAAGAATTCAATGCCGAGATGAAAGGTTTCGGGAAACTAAAGCCCTACAAGGAACGTGGATATGGAAACTGTGTTGGATACGACTATACTTTGAAGATGAAGAATTCTGAATACGTCTTTATCGCATCCGTCAATAAAAAAAAAGATAGTGTAGTGGTATATACGGGCATTACTGATGTTCATAGTGTATTTTGCCCAGGTTCTCATGACTACATTCCATTAAGATGCTATGTATCAACAGCAAAAGAGATAGCAGACTGGTTCAAGATGATTGACGAGAAGGCAGGTTCGGAATTGAAACCAGAGTTTGACAAACTCGTGCTGAAGTTGTATGGCAATAATAATATAAAGGAGATAGCCCGATCTACCTTCAAGGCTCTTTTTGATGATAAGAAGAAAGAACGCGACTGCACATTAAATATAGCAGAAGGTAAAGTGGAACAAAACAGCGACAAGATGTCGTGTACAATCAGACTCGGACAATGGGTTTGCATGCAACTCACTATGTCGTATACGACAGACGATTGGGAAACCATAGTGAAGAGTATCTTTACCATGTACGATGTTTATGACAAGCAACAGAAGCTGACAAAACAGACAGAATAATGAACATTTCTATATCAATAGACGAACTGAAGCGGCTTCTCACGGCCATGCCTACAGACCAGAACATTATGCTTACGGGTAGGCATGGCATAGGCAAGAGTGAAATCCTTACCAATTTCTATGCGGAGCGTGGTATGAAGGTGGTGACATTGTTTCTTGGACAGATGTCTGACCCTGGTGACTTGATAGGTTTGCCCAATAAGAATGAGCAGACAGGAAAGACCGACTTTATGCCGCCATATTGGTTTCCAATGGATGGTGAACCGATTGTGTTGTTCCTTGATGAATTGAATCGTGCACGACCGGAAGTATTACAGACGGTAATGGACCTTGTGCTCAACCGCAAACTTGCCGGTAGGCAACTGCCAAAGGGTAGCGTGATAATATCTGCCGTAAATGAAGGCGACGAATATCAGCTTACCGACCTGGATCCTGCACTTGTAAGTCGTTTCAATATCTATCAGTTTCGTCCTACTACAGCAGAATGGTTGTTGTGGGCACAAGAGAATGGATTGGATGAGCGAGTGATATACTTTATCAGCAACAATGCCGACTGGTTGGATGAAAACATCAAGCAAGCAGATGAGTATGTGGGACTGGAGAAGAGTCCAGACCGCCGTGCATGGAAGAAGGTGTCTGATTTAATAAAGGGCATTGACAGTCTGGACGACTACAAGAAGTTTGTTGCTGGTATCATTGGTGTTGCTGCTACAACCGCTTTCTATGCGTCGGTGGCTGAGAAAAACATTATCTATGGCAAGAGTGTGCTCGTTGACTTTGCCAAAGTCAGGGGAAAGCTTAAGAGTCTGCAACTTCATCATTTAGCTGTTATCAACGAGGGCATATTCCGTTGTCTACAATTACACGACTATGAAGACTCGTCGACAAGTGCCGACAATCTTACGGCTTATACCGCCTGGTTACTTAACAACGAAAAGAAGGAGGCCTTTGCCAATTTCACCAACCTCATCACAGATTCCAAATACCCCAAGGCTGTAGTGTTCATATCCACCAAGACACCAGAACTATATAAAAAGGTTATCGAGTTTATTAGGAATCTGTAAGTATGACAGGCAGGATAGAGAAGATAAGTTTGGAGTGGTTCTTGACGGAGCCTGCTCTGTTTATGGTGATGTGTTCGCATAATATCGTAGCCAATACAGACATGAATTGCCCTATGCGTAGTGGACAGCGAAGGATAGAGTACAATCCCATACTATGCAAGGATATGACCGAAGAGATGTTGCGCGACCACTTGAAGGTAGAGTGCATACGCATTCTTCTCAAACATCCTTATTCACGACAGCCTGTCGGTTGTTCGCCACAAGCCATTGTGGCAGGAAGCAACTGCGTGGTTAGCGACAGTTATCGCAAATGGACTATTCGACTCGACTCTCCCAAGGATTATAAGTTGGAACGTGGTGAGTGTTTTGAGTTTTATGCCAAGGCAATAGAAAAATTGCTGCAGAAAGCGCAACAGATGCAAACTGCTGGGGATAAGAACAAACAAAAGTCGTCAAAGGCTCGAATCCCCCAAAAGGTAAAGGGGTGTGCCGAACGTGGAGACATAGACTCTGTCCAACTATGGGAGGAAGACGAATTGGCAGTTGCCGAAATCAACCAGATGATAGACACGCTTATGTTCAATAAACATTGGGGAAGCATATCGGCTAACATGATTGAAAGCATCATCGCCTCAACCAAAGTAAAAATAGACTATCGGCGTGTGTTGCAGTTGTTTCGTACTGAGGTAATCAGCAGTAAGCGCCGACTTACCCGTATGCGACCCAGTCGCCGTTTCGGCTTCGACTATATGGGCAGTGTACACCAACTCACGTCACGCTTGCTTATAGCAGTAGACACAAGCGCTTCGGTGTCAAACGATATGCTTAGCGACTTCTTTGGCGTAATCAATAGATTCTTCAAGTATGGCATAGAAACCATAGATGTCGTAATGGTTGACACCGAAATCAATGGCGAGACAATGTCGTTGAAGAAAGCAAAGAAGGGTGGTATAAAGATAATAGGACGTGGTGGTACCGACTTTCAATGTGTCATAGACTATGTTGCACAGAGCAAGACACGTTACCAAGGACTCATCATCTTGACAGATGGCGAAGCTCCTACACCTACGCTCCCTCCATTTTTCCGTGTGCCCATACTGTGGGCATTGATAAAGAATAGTTATAATAGTGACAAACTAAAAGAAATTGGGAGATTATGTTACATACAGAATATCTGATTATCAAAACACATCTTATCTCCATGGTATAATTGCAGTCTGACAATAACAGAGAAAACCGAAACGCTGTAAAGGGAGTAGGCAAAACTTTAAAAAAGACATGAGACATGTTTCTCTTTCTATGCGGAATTTTGATAGTTGTGTTTGGCGGCTACATACTGATAAGTATCATACAACTCGCGTTTATGATTATCGGTTGGATTATCCAGGCTATATTTGAATAAGATATGATAGCAACAAAAAGTTGATTTTTTGTTGATTTTCTATGGTCTGATTTTTTTATTTCAGAAAAACAGGGTAAATTTCGCGCGACAACTAAAAACATTAAAGATATGATGAACAACAATTCTACAACAAACTGTGAAAAGAAGCCTATCATCGACAACGACGAGGCTTTGCGTCTTATCGACCTCATCCAGCAGGGCGACTCCAATGCGGAGAACGAGTTGGCAGAACTCGGTTCTGTCTTTGTCAAGGCAGTAGCAAAGCAGTATGTGGGCAAGGGACTCTCTGACGAAGCACTCATTGCTGCCAGTCGTTACGGAATGTTACGTGCCAGCCATAAGTTCGACAAGTCGCGTGGCTTCAAGTTTGCTTCGTATGCCGTGTGGTGGATGCGCCAGGCTATTCTGCAAGAGATTCGTAAAAAAGAAAACAACTAAACGACAAAAGAATATGATACGCAAAAATTGGGGTGACGACGGTGCACTTACACTCATCAAAGTGGTTCTTGAAAGGACTGAGGACCAAGAGTTGAGAGAACAACTGCTGGAGTTTCTTCAAAACAACGAAGAGCTACGGTCAGATGCTCACAAGAAAGACTTCTACGGCTTTGCCACCACTCTTGCAAAAGAGTGGCTGGCAAGTAATCAATCATAAAGTAACTAAACAAAATCACAGACAATGAAAGAGATTAATGTAGAAATATATATAAATTGGGATAATAACGGAGCTACTGTCAAATTCTCTGACGAGGAAGCTGAGAAGTTGCTGGCATTATGGAAAGAAGCCCAAGATACAATTCTCAAAGACATGGAGGAAGAAGATTATTGGGAGAAGTTCGACCCTTGGTTGCAGGAGAAGGCTCCCGACCTATATGAGAAAATAATGAAAGCCTTCCACGAGGAATTTTGGGAAAGAATAGGTTGCTATTCAAGTGATGAAGGTGATGATTTTTTCTCTATTTCTTATGATATAGACGGAGCGTATCTTGACGACAGCAATAAAATCGTAATCAATCAGATTTTTCCTCCATCAGAATAAAGGTCTAAACGAAAAGAACATGAAAATATATCTGAAAGTAAAGAAAGACTATGCCTATCAGGTTACCAGCCTTTGGAGCAAGCACATTAAAGAGCAAATTCTGGAAACTGTCAAAGAAGTAAGTAAGAATTGGATGTTTGAGCCGAAGTTATATCCTATGTTTTATCAAGAGGATACGCATAGCCACTTTGTTGAAGCAAACAACGAACGTTTCTTCTTCGAATGCCTGATGTACGAGCTTTGCTTTGTGTGGGAATTAAACGATTTCGAAGGATACGACGACGAGTACTCTGATTTTGCACGCGAAAGAGATGTATTTTTGGATAAAGATAAGGTAGAACCTCCAAAAGAATACGTCTATATCGGTTCGTACATATATGAACAAGAAGAACCGCTTACTCTCCCAGGACTTGTATTCGACCCCGAATACGCAGAGGATGGTGAGGTTTTGGCAGAATGTATGTTTACGAGTGATTTTGAAGACGAAAAATTAAAACGGGAATATATGTCTAATGGAAACGATGAGGAATGGGAAAAGGATACTCCAGCTTTGTAGCATAGCCTTGTTGGCATTGTATACATACTCTTCATGTTTGAACAAGTCTTCCGATACAAGTCTCGATAAGAGCTATGGTAAGTCTAACTCTACCGAGATTTACCATACAATAGTCTCTGACGACAGTCTCGTGACAGCCATCTGGCATGACACAGGCGAAGGCGGAACCGCACCCGACATAGATTGTGTGGTGAAATTCAAATCAGAAGATGGCAAATTGCACGAGGAGCATAGACCTCTGCTGCAACTTGCCCATCCTAATGATGATTACAGCCACCATGAAGTGCAGAAGATAGTGAGTCTTGACGATGAATACGGCAATCGCTCCTATGTGTTCTTCCTATATACAAAGGTGGGGAGCAACGAGTATGCCCACGATATAGTGGCGTTTGAGATTGCCGGCGACAGTCTACGACCATTGTACAACTTTAAAATTGATTAGAGATGGAAGAAGACATAACAATAGATTGGGAGACTTTTGTCAAGTCACAGTTGCATTGGATAAGAGTGGTATATAAAATAGAGGGCAGACAAGAGAACCTTCAAGAAATATACAATCTCTACAAGGAGTTTGCCGACAAGAAACGCCCCGCCATGGAAGATGACGAGGAGCCAGGTTGGGAAGGCAACATTATTTTAGCACTCGGTATAGACTATGGCGACCGCAATCTTTGTGGTAACATCCTCCATTGTGACCTTAAAAACGGAGTTCTCGAAATGGAAGCTGAGGAAGTCGCATTCATCACCGATTTCAAGATTCTGGTTGAAAATCACTATAAAGACCTGAAAGTATATTTCATCACGGAAGACAATGAAGACGACATTTACACCACCAACGATGCCTACCGCAAGTATTTCCATGGTCTGCATAGCGACTACATTGTTGTTCCTTAAACCATTTAAAAGGATAAAAAAATAGAGACATGGGAATAAAAACATTCTTTGCATCACTAATGATGCTGATAACCATAGCCGTTATGTGCTCGCCGCTGTACCTTGTTTGGTTCGGATTTACGATGAGCGGATCTATAGTTGTGCGTATATGCTTGATAGTCGTCGGACTTATCCTGTGCAGACTATTCAAACCAATATCCAACTTGTTTGACAAGGATTTTAAATGGTTCTGACCAACGAGGACTGGAAATATAAACATACATAATAATACAATTCAATGGAGAAATATCATATAGGACAAGAGATTCTGAAAGAGGTAAAGGCTAAGTACCATTCAGTAGCTGCCTTTGCCAGAGAACTGTGCAAGTCGAGCTCTGCCACATACGAGATATTCGGAAAGACAAGTCTCGACACCGACTTGCTGCTGAAAGTATCGAAGCTGCTTGATAGAGACTTCTTCCGCGAATTCTCGGAGAAATGTCTTAACGGAGAAGTGGTTGTGGAAGACAAGGATATGACAGAAAATCACCTCAACTGTCTTTTGCCAGAAGACGAGTTGCATATCTTCACACCATATAATTACGAAATGGTTTTTGAGGAATACTTCCTGCTTCCACGTCGAAAGCCACTTGTGGCGTTTTGCAGAAGAAGAGATAGCATTACATATATCGATGCTATAAGTAGGATAGGCGAGGGCTTTTTTGGCGAAGGAAAGGTGAAGGAGTTAATGGTGGATAAGAATGCTTTGGTCGACTTCGAGGCACAAATCCCACATATGACAGCTTTGCCACAGAAGGCATTTGTTGTATGCTATAATGGCACAGGATTGCAAAACGGTTTCGACCAGATTATTCTACTGTCAGAGAAACTGCTTGCAGCTTCAGGAAAGCATGTAGTAGTGATATGCAAGAATAACAGCTGTATAGAGAACTTTGGACATCCAAAATACATCTCCTATGCCGAGCCAACATTCGACACATGGAAAGAGCGTATCTTTGCATGTGTGTTGGATAATAGCCAGAACGACTTTGTGTACTATCGCGAGCTTTTCAAGGCTATAGAAGGCAGAGGCTATATTAACGCCATCCACAGTTGTCTGATAAGTCATGACGTAGAGGGGGCGCAGCAGCACCTGGCAGAAGCCCGGAAGCTAAGCACCTTCAAGGAAACTGTTGTCTCTAGTGATATGACCCTCGAGAAAAATGACTTATGGGAAGGACATCAGATAAGCTCGCTTACAGTTCGTCCTGAAGACAAGCAACTGCTCGAACACCGTTTCGGAAAACATTATCTCGGAAAACATTACGTCAGCATGTTTTTTGAAATATACAAAGAGACAGGCACAATAGATTCAACATGGGGAACTTTTGGTTACATAGATGTTTAGTTCAATGACATTTGAAGACGAAGCATAAATATTATTAACTGTAAAATTATTTTATTATGGCAAAAGACGCTAATCAATTTATTTTTAGAGAAGAATACGAGGAATGGTTGCTTGATCTGGGTGTAAAGTCAGTTGGAGCATATTGTCCACAAGACAAATATACCTGTAATGATGGTAGAGAGTTTTTGTTTTTTGATCTTATTGGTGTTTTTGCAAGAGAAAATGATCGCTTGTACGTGAATGCACTTTTCGAAGAGTGGAAAGCATTTATTGAAAATAAAAACCAAAACAATCTTAAGACCACTCTTAACCGCTTGTCTTATCTCCAGAAATATAGACAGTTCGTTGAAACTAAAATTTATGGTAAAAAAAGATTGAGCAAAGAGGACAATGTGAGATTTAATGAAATTCTAAACAACATAGACTCTGTACGCAAATCAATAGACAAATCGCAGAATCCAAAAGTAGATGGTATGGATTCGTTAATAGAGTATATTAGTGCAAAGCAGTTTATAAAGTTGGCAATAGAATCGTCTTACTTTTTCTCGCCTAAGCTTGTGGTAGAAAGGTTTGAAGAGATTAAAGAATACATTTGCCAACAAAAGGATGTAGATCCTGCTGATGTAGTAGATCCTGCTTTTAAAGATAAAAAAGTCAAGTATCTCCCTGCACGATACACTTCGAAAGAAGACTCGACAGACGCAGCAGATGGTGTACATGAGTGTGACCAAACATTAGGCAAAGTCTATTTCAAGCTTTCTAAAGAATCTCAGCGTCTCTGTGTTATCTATCAAGAAGGAGCAAGGGGTAAGAATACAAAATGTGGTGGAAACACTTGTGGAGGTGGCAATGGCAATGCCAGAGTGTGCCAATTGATTAAGGATCGTACTGGGTATGACCTTGGAACAACAACAAACAAAAAGCACTTCAGAAACTTCATCATTTCGCACATATGGGGGCATGCCATTGATCCTCGTTACTTTACAAACCTTTGGAATATCGTTATAGTTCCAGCATGGGCAAACCACTTGTTGGACAAAGACGAAGAAGGAACTTTGGCTTCAGCATTCAAAGCTACAATACAGAAAATCATTACTAAGCTATATCAGTATAACAGCTATGACTGGAAATCTATAGAAATGGATGAACCTACATGTAAAGAGGAGGAAGTGCTTCATGGTAACTATCAGATTAACACCATTGACGGTATTGCTGATAAAGAGACTTTGGGCAAAATATCGAGAGTAACCATCCCCGTATAAGAATCATTATTCCCTGATTTTCATTAAATAAGAGCATGTTTGACAAATAGTAAATGATATGCCAAAGAAGATAACATTCAATGACATTCTCCAGAACAAGATAAAAGACTTTGTCGGCACCAAGCGGTGGAGCAATTCACAATTTGCTTCACGCTACTCGGACACTTATGCCGAAGTCTACGGCAAGATGGAGGCGCCCAGCACCTCTACCTCGCGTAAACTCATCGAAGAAAAGGGTCACGAGTATGCCGAAAAGGAATGCATCATTCTGGAGAAGCTCACATCCATAACCTTTTATAAAATGTGGCTTGAAAAGCAGAAGCGTATCATTCTCAAGAAGATGGACGACTACTCTTTGGCACATGGCCAAGAGGTCGGGAATCATGAAAAGACGTTTGACACCGAAATTCAATTCGGTAATCTTCTAAAGAAATACTCACATTCTGCTGGCAGTCTGTCGTTAGATTCCCTTACTGCTTGCTTCGACCGTTATGTCAATGTCGAGACAAAGATGCCACTTGTGGTGCTTTGCGATACCGCAGCTTTCGCAAGTTATCTTGTTGAGGAGTGCATAGACGACGTCATGTATGTCGAGCCTGACAAGCTCTTGGAAGATGGTGCCGACTATCCCAACAATGTTGTCTACACCTCGCTCAAGGCATCGCCTATGAGCAAGGAGGCTGGCAGGTGTGTAAACGATGCGCTCAAGGTAATTTACGGTTCTGCCGCAATTGGCAAGACCAAGCATGTAATAGTTATTATAGAGTCGTGGGACAAGGATGCTATCGACAAGTCGCTTGAGGCATGGAATGATAGTGTCCTACTTCTTCAGTTCCATTGGACATATCAGTTAATGCACGGATGGGTTCGTATCGAGGAGAATGCCGGACGTATGCACCCGGTGCTCAAACGGTTTGTCTGTGACACATTCAATGAGGTAAAAACTATCAAGGACCCGCGTGGTAATGATCACCATCGTCCAAGTTTTGTCGAGCTATACAACATCCACAGCACGACGTGCATGAATCTGGACAAGGACGAGAATGCATTGCTCATGGAACTCATGAAAAATGATTTGCACACCTATGGCATAACCAGATACCTTATCTCAAGAATATATAAGACAGATAATAAAAAGGAAATCAGTCAAATCCTCAATGAGCTGGAGAGGAAAGTAGTATCGCCACGCCCGTCTATTCCAGAGATTACTCGGAAGCACATCACGAAATGCCTTAGCAGCGTAAACACTTTGCCAGAGGCTTTCAAAGACGAGATACTATGTTGGATAGCACAAGGCGGTTCGCCAGTGATGCCCGATTGCGACGGTCCAAAAGAATGGATGGAGTTTATCTTGAATCAGTATGACAAGCAGCAGGAATGGCTTGACGACGAGGCATATCTCTCTGCTCTCAATATTCTCAAGACGGATGGGTTCCCTATGTATTGGTTTTCTGAGAAATGCGACCAGAAGTCGCTACTCACGGCAATAATCACTTATCCTGAATGGAAGAAAGCATCCCATAACGGAGAAGATATTAAGCTTCCACAACTGCAACTTCTTCTTCTCTGTGGCGAAACTCCTTCACTTGATGCGAAAGGTTGGAAAAGATGGTTCGAGAGAACGTACAACCTCAATAGCGTTACTTCAAACTTTGACCTTATGATACAAATTCGCCAGTTGAAATTGAAGATGGGACGCCTCTTCTGATATTTGTTTTCAACAATAGTAAAAATATAACCGACTGAAGATAAGCATATTATCTTTGGTCGGTTTTCTTTTTATACATTTCCTTTCAATATCCTTGAAAACTATTCACTGGGATTTGCGACATTCTCTATCTATCTTTGCACCATCTAAAAACAAAACCCACAAAAAAGAAAGGAACTATTATGTACATCGTTTTTGATTCATGCAACAAGCCATTGCGCCGCTTCTCATCTTGGAAAGACGCATTCAACTACAAGACAATATGCCAGCGTTACGATTGGACCATCTGTCATATCTAATAATTGTAAACAACAACTTTAACGGAACATAATATGGCAAAGCAACTGGACATAAGAATCAACGGACGAAGTTTCTCGGTGTATCCAACAAAACTGGAGCGCAAAAAGGTTTATGGTTGGAACGAGCTGAGAGTGGTAACACCAGACGGAACAACATGTCAGCAGGCAGGCTTGAATAGTGATGGCGTGACTATAATACCAAACGGCAACATAAAGAACGGAATGCTTAGTGAAGATGGGTTGTGGATGGAACGCTCAGAGCTAATAGCATTTGACGCCCATGGCAACATGGCACAAGCTGTTTCTTCGTCTTTTGATACAGGAATAGATCTCCTTGAAAAGACAACAGTAGAAGACCTCCTCGACCATAACCTCGCATCCGTATATCAACTCACGGGCGAAGATTCGTTGCTTTTGTCAAGCAAGATAGGCGATGACATCTATAAGTTTCCCTTCTCATATCGAGGCGGCTACGAACTCAATACAGCTTTCATAATCACGAATGGTCCAAACGTATTTATCATCGTAGGCATCGACGGCAATTACGATTACATAGGACTTGAGCAACAAGGTGTGCTCGATACAGTTGAAGATGAGATTTGCCTTGAGGAGGCTATGGACTTTGCAATGTTTTAATATTTGTAACATCATAAAACTCCTACTATGAGAGCTATAAACATTTCAAACATAAAAGCCCGCAACGCTCAGGTGGGTTTTGAGCAGAAAAGCATTAAGCATGCCTTCTCCATGCGGCGCAAAGATGGTATGGGATATACTAATGCACGTTTTCTGAAAGGAACGCCAGCAACAAGTACGGAGATACTTTATGACAAGTACGGAGAAGGTCTTGCCGACGAAATAATCAATGGCGACCCAGAGATAGACTTCGAAATGGTGGGTATGCGACTGGGGAAGATAAAGAAAGTGTTTCTTGACGATAAAGGCAAAGTGGCTTACAGAGTTATGAGACAACATGTGAGATTCTCGCCAGAAGGTGAACAGATGGAAGTAAGGAAATTCCATACAACAGAGTCGAACATCAATATCGACTTCCCGCTAAGATGGACAGGCAAACTCATACCCAAGGACAAGGCAGTACGCACCTTCGTTTTCGTCAGGAAATACCAGTTGAGGCATGTCAATGGCTTGACCTTCGATTTCCTTTACGACATGGCAAAGATGCTCCATGAGAAGAACTGCATGATGCTTGTAGGTGCAGGCAGCAAAGGCGTAGGACCACTTGTAATGAGTACAGGCGGAACACCCTATCGGGCATTCCTCGAAGGGAGAGTGAAAGATGACAAATACTGTCTTCTTCTTCATCTTACCAATCTTGAACTAAAGTCACTTACCAACAATTCAACGATGCTGTTATGATGAATAATGATTTCCCTAATATCGCAAAAGAATACAAGCGAACTATTGCAGGCCGCTTCATGCTTGTTGAAGGCGCAAAGCTGAAGGATAAGATTTCTGGCGAAGACTTCCTTGTAACAAAGAAAATGGACGGCATCATGCTCGTGGTATTTGTGCGCGACGGCGAGGTAAGTGCCTATACCTCACATGGCAATGCAGTACCAGGCAAGCTTCCTTGTCTTCAAGAACTCAAACATATAGTCAACCAGAGAGGCATCAGTAACATGACTTTAGGTGCAGAACTATATGCCACGATCCGTGACAATGGCCGTGAAAGAGTATGCGACGTTGCCAAGGCTATAGCACATCAGGAGATGCATAACAAACTTCATATCGCACCCTTTGACATCATAGACTTTGAAGGCGAACCATGCGAGGTGACTCATTACAAGGAGAAATGGACAAAGCTTCACAGATGGTTCAATGCAGGAACACTTGTTCGCCAGGTGGATGCGACAGCGGCATCAAGCAGAAATGAAGTTGAAAAGATATTCAACGAGTGGGTGGTAGAAGGTGGTGCGGAGGGGCTTGTGGTTCACAGCGAACAGCCTATAATATATAAGGTGAAACCACGTCACACCATTGATGCCGTTGTCATCGGCTATACGGTTGGTGAAGACGCTCACGCAGAAATGATGCGCGACATGCTACTTGCCGTTATGCGCCCCGATGGCATCTTGCAACAGTTCGCCTCTACTGGCACAGGGCTTACGGAAGATATGCGAAGAGAATTCTATGCAATGCTGCAAAACGATAAGGTTGAGTCGGAATATGTGGAAACAGACTCTCGTAACGTAGCATTCCAAATGGTTAGGCCAAAAGTGGTAGTAGAGATATCGGGCATAGACTTCGTGACGGAAAATGCAGCTGGCGAACCAAAACAGAACATGCTTCTGAGATATGACCAAGAGCAAGGATATTCGGTTGTGATGAAGACATCGGGAGCTGTAGTTCATAGCCCGGTGTTTGAACGTATCAGGAAGGACAAGTCGTGCAATGCTACAGATATACGTATAAAACAGCTTACTGACCTGTGTTCGTTTTCTGTGAAGCGAGCTGTAGCCAAGGAATCATTACCAAATAGTATCAGAATGCTTAGACGGGTGTTTGTTAAACAAGCCGCCGGTAAGATAATGATACAGAAATATGTGGTATGGAAAACCAACAAGGAATCTACTGGCGTTTATCCTGCTTACGTGTTACATATAACTGATTACAGCAGTACACGTCAGGAACTATTGAAACGCGACATCAGGGTTTCTGACAGCAAGCAACAGATAATGGACATGTGCCAGGAAATGATAGATAATAACGTAAAAAAAGGTTGGAAGGAAGTCTGAGTATGAACAAATTTCACATACAATTATACGAATTTGTAAAGCGTAATGGCGAACGTCATCTCACTACACCACAGTTGACCGCCATGATGGACGATGAAGGGCTCTTCCGTTCATTCGCCAATAAGCCTTACAAGCTATTGTTCCGTTTCATGGTGAACGAGGGCTATGTAAAACAGTTTTATAGTTGGGGCGAATGGAAGGAGGATGAAGCAGAGAAGTTGGAGCAGGAAGTAGGAAGCCGATTCTCAGGCAATGCCGACATTCACTATGCCCTTCAATCTATTGCATACGCTCTTGGTTGGATTGCAGAGGTGGACAGCTATGATGATACCGCCGACATCAATATCTGCCAGAAATTCGGGTTGAAGGAAGAAGTAGTTGAATATATTGCACACGGATCAAAGAAGTGCATCGGTACGCTCATCCCATCTGCCATGGCCATGCCGGTGCATCATCAGCTAAACGTCATTGCACATGAGGAAGGTAGTGTGGCAGAATTCGTAATGTCGGAAATGCAGATAGCCACGAATAAGGATTTGGAAGAAAAAATCAGCGGTGAACAAATTGATGGTGTTGCAATGGCCATACGTCAGATGCGCAACGGCAGAGGTTTTATCCTTGGTGATATGACTGGTATTGGCAAAGGACGCCAGTTAGCTATGCTGCTCAAATGGGCAACACTACAGTCTGTTCGCCCAGTATTCGTAACAGAGAAGTCTGTATTGTTCAACGACCTGTTCAGAGATCTCTTTGACATCGGCTATGGTGATTTAAGACCATTCATACTCAACTCTGATAAAGAGGCAAAGATAACAGATGCGAACGGTAACATCATATACAATCTCCCTGAAGAATTGGAAATGAAAGAATTCCGAGACACAAAGAGACTGCCTGCGGGCTACGATTTTCTTCTGCTCACATACTCCCAGCTCAGTCGTGACCGCTCGAAGAACTGGAAAGCAGACTGTGTGATGAACACTATTGAAGGTGCATATCTTCTTATGGATGAGAGCCACAATGCCAGTGGTGAAGAAAGCAATGTGGGCGAATTCTTCCGTGAGGCTGTTCAGAAATCATGTGGTGTGTGTTTTGCATCTGCCACATACGCCAAATATCCTTCGAGTATGCCTATCTATGCAATGAAGACCGCCATGGGCGAGGCTGATATTTCGGCAACCCAACTTATTGATATAATCTCACATGGTGGTCCTATACTGCAGGAGGTTATGGCAAAAGGATTGGTATCTTCGGGTTCTATGATACGTCGTCAGCGTGATATGAAGGATGTTGAACGCACACTCTATACATGTGATAGAGTAAAAGACGTTGCGAAAGTGCAGGAAAAATACGACAAAGTGATAGACCTTATTTCTGACATCTATGATTTTCAGGAGGAGTTTATATCGCCTTATCTGAGAAGTCTTTCAGCAGAACAGATAGTATGCAGTAAACATAAGGTTGGCAAGAACGAGGTGTTCATAAGAAAGAAAACCCACATCGCGTACATGCACTTCACTTTGCGAATGACTCCAACCATTCGTCAGCTTTTGTTCTCGATAAAGGCTGAGGATGCCATCCAAGCGGCATTGGAGCAGCTGAAGGCCGGACATAAGCCTATCATCCAGATCAATAGGACAATGGAAAGCAACTATACGAGTCTCATACAGCCAGGTATGGCAATGGCAAAGGCGGAATTTGCTCTTTGTCTGCTCAATTGCCTCAAGGACATGTTCAAGTATAAGGCATTGGCTGCGACAAAGAAAGGAAAGGCTGTTAAGTATTATGAAGTGGAGCAGACCTTTGATATGAAAGACCTCAAGAAGTTTTTTAATAACGATGAGGCCAAGAAGGCATACGATTTCCTTGTCAAGAAAATCAACAGCACCGACACCTCATTGCCATTAAGCCCTATTGACTATTTTGTACAGTGTCTGGAAAGTAAAGGATATAAAGTTGGTGAGATGACTCAGCGTAAGACCATCCTGAAATACGAGAATATAAAAGACGGAGCTACAGGAAAGACTCACGCCATCATGCGTAAGAGGATAGACAAGAAGCGCATGGCATCCGACTTTAACAATGGTGTTCTGGATGTACTCATTGGAAATCGTGTTATGTCGTCGGGCATTTCCCTACATTGCAGCGATGCTTTCGCCGACAAGCGCAAACGTACGGTCATAACATGGGAGTATCAGGATAGTGCCGACAGACAGACGCAGTTTGATGGACGTGCCGACAGAACTGGACAGCTGCAACATTGTGCCTTCGTTACTCTGTCTTCGGTAATACCGGCAGAGCAGCGTTTCCTTATGATGAATGAGAGAAAACTGCGTTCGTTGAATGCTAACGTTGAAGCTAACCAACATGCCGACGATGCAGGATTTGACATGCTGAATAAGTATGGTACGAAAGTGGCTAAGGAATATCTCCATGACAACCCGGAAAAAGAAGTCTATTTCGCAGATGACGGGCATGATACATTCAGAGGAAGAGAAGACGAGGCGGCGTTTATCACCAGATTCATGCGCACCTTGGGCTTGCTTAAATGCAGTGAACAAAAAGAAATTCTTGATGATGTGATGCATAGATATACTGAGCTGATAAGATATCTTGACGAGATTGGCGAGAATGACCTCAGACCAAATGTGTTGCCGCTCAATGCTACGCTGCTTAGCAGAACGGTGTTCAAAAACGGCAAACGTAACTCGGCAAGCGTCTTTGGCAATGATGCCATGCTTGATGAGGTGGAGGTGGATGTGCTGAATAAACCTTTGACATCGGTTCAGATTAAGGCCATTCTGCCAACGTTGACAAGCACAGATGTTCTGTTGAAACAGATAAAGAATTATGGCAAACAAAAAGTGGCTAACATAAGAGCTTATTATACCCAACTGCAGAATGACGCAGCACGACAACTGAACAGCCTTCGCAGCTTGGGAGGACATTACACTCCAAGCCATTTGGCACAACTGGAGGAGCGTGCAAACAATACTGATATGATGAATGCACAGATTAATAAGGTCGAGACGCAGACCGGATTGCTCTGTGAACTTCTCAATAAGTTTACTAATGGTCAGGCGGTTGGCATCCCCATGGCTTTGGTTGCTGATGGGGAGATTGAAGACGGCAGACTTGTGGATTACGTTTCGACTGGACTGTTTCTTGGTTTCAAGGTTGTTGGTAGCAAGACCACAAGGTCGAGTATAAAAGCGGTATTCGCGGTTAATGATGGCAGATGCCGCTTGGACATTCCCCTTACCGAAGAGAGTAAGCTCATGACGATACACAACCAGACGCATCTTGGCGTGATGAGGCAACGACTGTCTAAAGTCACTCTTGACACATGGGATTCGCTATTGTCTAATTCCACTCGCGAAAGGGTTTACATCGTTACGGGCAATTTGTTGTCGGGCATTGCCTATGCCAAGGAGTTCGGCAAGAATGTGGGCAACCGTAAATTGCGCCAGTTGGCAATGAACAAAGGGCGTGGACATCTCGTCACCTATACCGACGACATGGGGCGTGTAAAGAACGGCTATATGCTATCAAGGATGTTCCGCCCTACAGATATTCAGCTTTATGCACCAAAATCATAAAAATATGAGAACAGAACTAAATAATAATGCCACACTACTTCTGAAAGATGGCAATGTGGCACATGTTAATAACATCATCGGCAGTGGCGGACAAGGGTTTGTCTATTCCGTCACAGTAGATGGCGAAGAATATGCTTTGAAATGGTATAAACAAAATCCGGGAAACGTGTTCTATGAGAACCTGCAGAAGAATGCAGCAGACGGAGCTCCTTCATCATCGTTTCTGTGGCCAAAGGCTGTAACAAAGGTGAAGTATGGTAGTTTCGGCTACATCATGCCACTCAAGCCTGAAGGCTATTACGAGTTTAGCCAGTACAGACTGGCAAAGGTTCGTTTCTCCTCGTTCAGAGCAATACTGAACGCTGCCATCGAGTTGTGTGAGGCATTTAGGCTTCTTCACGCTAAAGGACTTTCTTTTCAAGACTTGAACGATGGTGGCTTTTTTATACATCCCGATACAGGACACTTGCTGATATGCGACTGTGATAACGTATTTCCGCATGGCGAGAGTTCGGGAGTGCTTGGCAAGGCAAGATACATAGCACCAGAGATTGTTTTGGGCAAGAACATGCCAAACAGTTATTCTGATCGTTTCAGCATGACGGTGATACTATTCATGCTTTTCTGCATTGACCATCCGTTTGAAGGAATGAATGTAGTTCGCTATCCATGTATGACAGAGGAGATAGAACGACGATTGTTCGGCGAGCAGCTTTGCTTCATGTATGATGATGCGGACACAAGGAACAGACCAGTGCGTGGTATTCACTCGAATGCGATAACGATGTGGAACTTGCTGCCCGATGTGCTGAAGGATTCTTTTAAGCAGGAGTTTGCCAAAGCTAAATTGGATGCGCCCGAAACGAGAATGACAGAGATGCAATGGATAGATGTCCTTACTGGTGTTCGTGACTCACTCGTGAGGTGCCCCTTGTGCGGCGACGAATCGTTCTTTAGAAGAACTGGTGCTGTATGTCTTAATCGCAACTGCAGGGGAGCATCAACAGCAGAAATGTGGATGGAGACCGAAAACCGTTCTATTCCGCTTATCAATAACAACATCTTGCGTATGGGTAAAAGCGATGCCGTAACGGGACGTGTGGCATTGAAGCCTGGAGGCAACAATGTTCTTCTCGTTCAGAATCTCACTACTCATGATTGGAGAGTAATCACTCCTTCCAACAAAAGTGTTACAGTTGCTCCACGAGGTTTCTTCCCCGTCAAGGATGGAATGAAGGTAGAGATAACAGATAACAAATCAACAATAACATATACAATAACTCATTAAATAATATCGACAATTATGGCACTTACCGATTACGAACTTACACCTGCGGCTCGTCGCACACTCAACCTCTTTCTTATGATTGACGTCTCAGGCAGTATGGCTGGAGAGAAAATAGCAGCAGTGAATGATGCTGTGCGAAATGTTATCCCTATAATCAACAATATAGGCGAAAGCAATCCGGATGCCGAAATCAAGCTTTCTGCAATGACGTTCAGTGACACAGTTGTTTGGCAGACCCCACAACCGGTTGCTGCATCTCAACTGTCATGGAGCGATCAGACTGCCAGCGGTATGACCTGTCTGGGCAAAGCTTGCAACGAACTTAATCGTCAGCTCTCGCACAAGACTGGTTTTCTGAAATCAGCCTCTGGCTCATACGCTCCTGTAGTAATTCTCCTTAGTGATGGAGGTCCTACTGACGACTTTAACGAAGGAATGAAAACTCTGGAAGGAAATGCGTGGTTCCGCCATTCTACCCGTATATCCATTGCGATAGGTAACGATGCCGATACCAACGTTTTGGGTACGTTTACTGGCAATCCCGAGTTGGTGTTCCGCGTTCACAACATAGATGCTTTGAAAGCTGTAATAAAGGTTGCAGTTGTCACTTCATCTATGGTTTGCAGTCAAAGTTCTTCGGTCTGCACATCCTCATCAAACACAATGGCAACTCCCTCAAAATCTCAACTTACGGCTGATGCCATAGCTACGGAGCTACAAGGTGAGTTGGGCATAGATGTTGGCGACGATGCATTAATGAACGAACTGGACATTGACGAATTCGACTGATCATGAGATATGTTCACAACCAAACCGTAAAGGGTGCGAGCCATGCTGAAGCTGGAGGAGAGTGTCAGGATGCCTCGCTATCCTGGAAGGATGAAGACATGGCTATGATTATTGTGAGTGACGGTCATGGTGGAGAGAGACATAAGAATAGTGCTGTCGGTGCAAAGTTATCTTGCCAAATAACGATGAGCCATCTGCGCGAGTTTTGCAACAATGTCGGGAATGAATGGCTAATCCACAACTCCAAGAATACTATCAGAAGACTTTGTATAAGCATATTGGCGGAATGGATTCACGAAATATCCTGCATACGGGACGCCGACGATATTGTTTCATACGGCTGCACGCTTATTGCTTATGTCCAAACGAAGCATTTCTGGTTGGCATTGCAGATAGGTGACGGCAGGTGCGTTGTGCTCAATAAAGCTAACGAGTGGAGCCAGCCAATTCCATGGGACGATCGTTGTATGCTGAATATGACTACATCGCTTTGTGACGAAGATGCTGTTAATGAGTTCCGTTTTGCATATGGAGATGCAGAATCCATGCCGAAGGCTGTGTTTCTCTGCTCTGATGGTGTTGATGGAACATTTGGCTCAGGAGATTTGCTCTATGGATTTTATGCCAATATCATGAAATCTATTTGCGATGATGGTATAGAAACAGTTACTACACAATTACCGGAAGTGCTCTCTCATTACAGCAGAGAGGTTAGCAAAGATGACATGAGCATTGCTTTTATGCTATAATTACAAGAATATTCTATAATAAAAAAAACAAAACAATGGAGAAAAATAAAATGATGGATATGCATGTAGAAAAGGGTCTTGACTCAGAAAATGTCATAGACAGCAGTTCGCTCGACCCTCTGTTCGAGGAAGCTGCACGCATAATCGTAACAATGCGGTCGGGCTTTGCCTCGTTGATTCAACGGCGCTTGTCTATCGGCTACGACCGTGCGGTCAGAATTATGGACCAGTTGGAAAAGGCTGGAATCGTGGGCGTGGCACAGGGAAGCAAGCCGCGAGAAGTGAAGATTCAAGATGAGAACTGCTTGGAGAATCTGCTTGTGGCATGGCGCCGAATAACTAAAATCAGTAACATTATGATTAACGAAGAAGCATACAAAGACATTGTTAATCTGCTGAAGCAGAAAGGTGACAAGCGCTACATTGCCGTGCCTGATTGGGAAGACGAATGTGAAGGCAATGATGGTGACGGAACAGAAGTGTCAATATTCGGCATCGGACTGGATGACGATGATGAAATCTGTGTAGCTGCTGTTGTTGATAATATTGGCTATGGTCATGGCCCTGACGATTTTCCACAGGAATGGACCAAGGCCACAGAACTTTATGAGCCAGACTATTGTGCCTTCCATAGATTTGTTGCCAACAACATCGACAAAGCTATGACAAAGGAGGAAGCTGACGAGGTAACAGAAGAATATTGGCATTAAAAAAGCATGTCTATACATTTGCCACCACTCTTGCCAAAGAGTGGCAGGCAAGTCATCAATCACAAAGTAACTAAACAATATCATTGACAATGAAAGAGATTAATGCAGAAATATATATAAATTGGAATAATGACGGTGCTACTGTTAAACTCTCTGACGAGGAAGCTGAGAAGTTGCTTACATTATGGAAAGAAGCCCAAGACACCATTCTTCATGATGTGGAGGAAGAGGACTATGTTCTTATGCCACTTTTTGTATTTTCTTGAACAAAAAAACACGCTTGTCTATGAAAGGATAAATAAAGTAAAAACACAACAAAGGAGGAAGCGCAAGTCGTTTCCTCCTTTGTTGTGTTTTTACTTTAGAAGTTTTACTACGTTAGCAATATCAATACCTGTCATTGTAGATATCTGTTCTTTGGTCATGCCATTAGCGAACAATGCTTTAGCCATATTGCGCAGCTGCTTGTCCTTTTGTGAAAGCTGCTCGTCCTTTTGTGATAGTTGCTCGCTTTGCTCCTTTAGTATTTTGTCGCGCTGCATAATAGCAGTGTCACGGTCTTCAATGGCTTGATAGTATTCGTCCTCCACATTCATATCTTGTCGCATCTCCGAGTTGGCGGCTGCAGCTGTGAGTTTATGCAGTACGTATAGCATGTCGTTGTCGTCGGCATACTTGTCTTCGTCTATTTTAAGTACCTGCTGTGTGTCGCCCTCAACCAGGGTTTGGTCGAACACGCTTAGTACCTTTTCAAGTCTGTTGTTTACATTGCCGTGCAAAAGAGGTATCTGCACAATGATGCTATTGTGGGTAAGGCTCTCAACAAACGGTTCCTCGTTGCCGTCTGCTACGATGTTTCCGTTATAATCGAACACGTCATGATTGACATATACAATTGGCTCCTTGATGTTGCCCACCCTGTGTCCAAGTAGATATACAGCTACCATAGGGTAGGCAAAGCCTTTATCGTTGGCTTCGCGTATATTGTTCTTATTACTATATTGTGCACCAAGATATTGGCGGAAACGCAGAGTTTCGGTATTAAGCCACGTTTTTTGTAGTTCAATTAGTACGACGCGGTCCTTTATCACATCGCCTTCGCGTTCGCGTACAGTAGCCGCAAAGTCGATGCGAAACATTGACAATGTATCGCGTGTAGTGTTGCTGTATTCGTGCGGTCGCACAGTTACTTTAACCACTTCTTTCTTCAACAAAGCCGACAACATAGTCTTGGCTATGCGCTCGTCCTCCATAATGTATTTGAATACGGAGTCGTAAATAGGGTTGGCTACATGTATAATCATAACGTTATGGTTTACTGTTACTTTTGCAAAAGTAGATAAAAATTACGAATAATGAGCTTTCATCATATAAAAAAGCGCCACGCTTCTTCTTATTCCTTCACCGTTCTGAACCTCTTGACCACACCTATTACTATAGAGTGTGTATAGGTGTGCGTCTTAAGATTGTTGACATGCGACTGCTCGTAGTTGCCCATATATCCTATGCGCCATGTGGTGTGGGCAAGACGCAAGTCGAGTGTAAGCATCTGGCGGAAGGATGGAGTGGAGCCGAAGGTTGTGGGCACACAGTTGTGATCGTAGTTGCCACGGTTGAATATCTCGTAATACGACTGTCCATAGTTGGGCGAGAACATCAATCCGAAGAGTGGGGCAGAAGCCTCGTAATGCAGGATAAGTGGAAAGTGGGCACATGCTCCGGGATGCATAGATATGCCTCGTGTATGACTTGCACGTCCAATGGGATAGTCAAAACCTATGGTTGGCTCTATGTTAAGCGAAAGACGTGCATTGGCAGGATTGTTACCATTGCGTGTGTTGTATACAAATCCGATGTTTGCCGCTGCTGTTCCACCAGCAAGCATACGCAGCGGACGACGCCAAAGACTGATAGTCCATTTGTGCAACAGCGAATAGCGGAATGTATAATTGCCTGCCATCTCGCCGCCATTGCCCGAACGGTTGTCGGCATAAGCAACGTTGCCCTCGTGCTGAAACTGGTTAACCCAGGCAGTAGAATCGTTCTCGCGACGCGTGTGCGATAGAAAAGTAAGGCTGGTACCACGATATTTCTCTGGCGAGAGATATGTGTCAAGAATATTGGTATAGCCAACACCAATCATCAGGGCATTGGTTTTGTATTGCGGTTGTTGTATGCCAATGCTGTTGTGGCAGCCGTCTCCGTTTGAAGCGGCTGCCGCAACAACACCGCCCAACAATAGGGCAGCTATGCTTATAAGCTTAGAGATCTTCATTTTCTGTAAAGATATTGAGTTGTCCTGTCATTTCGTCTATCACCTGCTGCTGGCTTTTCCCTGCATCAGGGTCAAGGTTTTCTGGCTCGTTGTTGTCTTCGTTTTCGTCGTTGTCCGATTCGGGTTCGGGATGTCGTTTAGGTTCAAGTTCCTTTACATCGGCCACATCCAGTGTTGTTATGCGCTTGCCTTTGGCCTTGAATCCCTTAACGGTGATAAACTCTTCGGCATCAATCTCTATTGGCGGACGTTGCGTTTCTGTTCCATCAGGTGCTGTTGAGGGCGCATAGTCCACCTCGATAAGCGGATAAGGCGTATCTGTTAGCAGCAGCAACTTGCTGTTAGGATTTTCGCCTATATAGTTCTGTGGACGCTTGGTTGCCTCCATGCGGAATCGCTTTAGATATAGATTGCCCGAGTTGTCTGCATCAAGCAGCACGGCAGTCCATACCTTGTCGGGGTCCCACTTCTCTATTATTTTGATATTGTCTTCGTAGTGATTGTTGGCATCGAATGTAGAGATGTAGAAGTTGCCGTCGTCCAATACCACCAATATAGAGTCCTCGTCGAAGAATTCGCCCAGCAGTCTTCCATGCTCGTCGTAGTTTAGGCGGTTTACATCAGGATCGTACCACACCTTGCGTCCGCCAAGGGTTGAATGACCATGACTCTTCAAGCCTATACGATGAATAGGATTTCGTGTTACAAGGTTGCCCTTTGATGCACGTCCCTTGATAGCTATCTCGGAGAAATCCTTGTCGATGAATATCTTCTTTAGCTTAGGGTTGGCCTCAAGCGTAACCTTTATCACCTCAGCCTCGCCATTGGGGTTGGCTGTAAAGTATAGTACACGCGAGCCAGGCGTGCCTTGCGTCAGGTCGTATTCCTTGCCCACCGTCATTGTAGGCACAAAGAAACGCTTGATAAATGCGGCACCAGCCTTGCCATCACGGTATACTACATTATATATAGTGCGCTTGTCGTTCTTCTTGAACACTTGCACATGCAGAATGTTCTTGCCTACAAATATCTTGTCGGCTGCACGCACCATCTTGTACTTACCGTCTTTGAAGAACACTATTATGTCGTCGATGTCGGAGCAGTTGCACACAAACTCGTCCTTCTTAAGTCCGGTTCCGATAAATCCCTCTTGTCGATTGATGTACAATTTTTGGTTAGCCTCCACCACCTTCGATGCCTCAATGGTGTCGAAGCTCTTTATCTCGGTGCGGCGTGGATGGTCCTTGCCATATTTGTCGCGTATGAATTCAAACCATTGCACAGTTACGTCAATCATATGAGCCAAGTCGTGCTCAATGTCGGCAAGTTCTGCCTTGATGCGTGCTATAAGTTCGTCGGCCTTGTCTTTGTTGTATTTCAGTATGCGCTGCATCTTTATTTCGAGCAGACGCAGAATGTCGTCGCGTGTGATGTCGCGGTGGAATGTATATTCATACACGTTGGTATTGCCAGTGCTTGCGTTTCCGGCAGGCACACGGAACACCTGATTCTTGAAAGGCTCAAGCTTTGAGCCGATAAAAGCCACAACCTCGTCTTGCGATTTGGCTTGCTCAAACTTTTTCTCCTTGTATATGCGTTCCTCTATGAATATGCGCTCCAGTGACGAGAAGAATAATTGTTCCTCAAGTTCGGCCTTGCGTATCTGCAGCTCACGGCGCAACAGTCCCATTGTGGTATCGGTACTGTGGCGCAGCACATCGCTGACGGTAAGGAAACATGGCTTGTTGTCCTCGATAACGCAGCAGTTTGGCGATATGTTTATCTCGCAGTCGGAGAATGCGTACAAGGCATCTATTGTCTTGTCCGACGACACTCCAGGAGCCAAATGTACCTGAATCTCCACTTCGGCAGCCGTATTGTCGTCCACCTTCTTAGCCTTAATCTTGCCCTTGTCTATTGCCTTAAGTATAGAGTCGATAAGGGTAGTGGCGGTTTTTGAGAAAGGAATCTCGCGAATGACAATAGTCTTCGAGTCGAGCTTCTCAATCTTTGCACGCACCTTTACCATTCCGCCACGCTGTCCGTCGTTGTATCTCGATACATCTATAGAGCCACCTGTAGGGAAGTCGGGATAAAGACTAAACTCCTCGCCACGCAGATAGTGTATTGCTGCGTTGCATATCTCGACAAGATTGTGAGGCAGTATCTTGCTGCTCAAGCCCACGGCAATGCCTTCCGCACCCTGTGCTAAAAGGAGCGGAAACTTGACTGGCAAGGTGATAGGTTCCTTGTTGCGTCCGTCGTAAGAGAGTTGCCAGTTGGTAGTCTTTGGATTAAATACCACATCAAGTGCAAACTTCGACAATCGTGCCTCTATATAACGTGGAGCCGCAGCGCGGTCTCCGGTAAGTATGTTACCCCAGTTGCCTTGACAGTCAATAAGCAAGTCCTTTTGACCCATCTGCACCAATGCGTCGCCTATAGAAGCGTCGCCATGCGGGTGAAACTGCATAGTATGTCCCACAATATTGGCCACCTTGTTGTATCGTCCGTCGTCCATACGCTTCATCGAGTGCAATATGCGTCGCTGTACTGGCTTTAGACCGTCCTCGATATGTGGCACGGCACGTTCAAGGATTACGTATGAGGCGTAGTCCAGAAACCAGTTTTGGTACATACCGCTAAGATGATGTACGGCAGAAGCGTCGAATCGGTTCACCGGTTTGTAGTCGGAATGTTGCTCTATGTCTTTTATCTCGTCATCCATAAGTATATCGTGTGCGTTGTTTTATGCTAATAGTCAATAGCAAAGGTACTAAAAAAAATGGAAATTGTAAGCATGTAGACGTGTTTCGGGGCTGAGTTTCATAACATTTAACTTGAATAACGTTACGAAATCAGTCAAAAAAGCGTATCTTTGCATCCTATAAGCAATTTAATGCAGAATTTCAGAATAATAAAACACATATAACAATGGCACAAGAAGACGTTTTCAAGAAAATCGTGAGTCACTGCAAAGAGTATGGTTTCGTATTCCCAAGCAGTGAGATTTATGACGGTCTTGCCGCTGTCTATGATTACGGACAGAACGGCGTTGAACTTAAGAACAACATCAAGGAATATTGGTGGAAGAGCATGGTGCTTCTTCACGAGAATATCGTGGGCATCGACTCTGCTATCTTTATGCATCCTACAATATGGAAGGCAAGTGGACACGTTGATGCCTTCAACGACCCTCTCATCGACAACCGCGACTCTAAGAAACGCTATCGTGCCGATGTTCTTATCGAGGATCAGATAGCCAAGTACGACGAGAAGATAGAGAAGGAGATTGCCAAGGCACGCAAGCGTTTCGGCGATTCGTTTGATGAGGCTCAGTTCCGTGCTACTAATGGTCGTGTGCTCGAGCATCAGCAGAAGCGCGACGCTCTCCACGAGCGTTACACCGAGGCTATGCAGGGTCCAGACCTTGCAGAGCTTAAGCAAATTATCGAGGACGAGGGCATTGTTGACCCAATAAGCGGAACAAAGAACTGGACCGATGTTCGTCAGTTCAACCTTATGTTCTCTACAGAGATGGGTTCGGTAGCCGATGGTACCAACAAGATATATCTACGTCCGGAGACTGCACAGGGTATCTTCGTTAACTACCTCAACGTTCAGAAGACTGGCCGTATGAAGATTCCTTTCGGTATCGCTCAGATTGGTAAGGCTTTCCGTAACGAGATTGTTGCACGCCAGTTTATCTTCCGTATGCGCGAGTTCGAGCAGATGGAGATGCAGTTCTTTGTACAGCCAGGCACCGAAATCGAATACTTCAAGAGATGGAAGGAGCTGCGCATGAAGTGGCACCAGGCTCTCGGCTTCGGTGCAGAGAATTATCGTTTCCACGACCACGAGAAGCTGGCTCACTATGCCAACGCTGCTACCGACATCGAGTTTAAGATGCCGTTCGGCTTCAAGGAGGTAGAGGGTGTACATAGCCGTACCAACTTCGACCTTTCTCAGCACGAGAAGTTCTCAGGACGTTCAATCAAGTACTTCGATCCACAGACCAAGGAGTCGTACACTCCGTATGTAATCGAGACTTCTATCGGTGTCGACCGTATGTTCCTCTCGGTTATGTGTCACTCTTATCGTGAGGAGCAGCTCGAGAATGGTGAGACACGTGTTGTACTTCTTTTGCCACCGGCACTCGCTCCTACCAAGCTCGCTGTGTTGCCACTTGTAAAGAAGGACGGACTGCCAGAGAAGGCTCGCGAGATTGTAAATGATCTCAAGTTCCACTTCAACACTCACTATGATGAGAAGGATACTATCGGCAAGCGTTATCGTCGTCAGGACGCTATAGGTACTCCTTATTGCGTAACTGTGGATTATGACACACTCAAGGACAACACCGTAACCTTGCGTTTCCGCGACACTATGGAGCAGGAGCGTGTAAGCATAGACCAGCTTCGCGACATCATCGAGGATAAGGTTAGCATCACAAGCCTCTTGAAGAAGCTTCAGTAAGCTTTGGCTTGCAGCATAATAACATATATTTGACACAATACATTTAAATGAAGAGATTCAGCTTATATTTTCTTTCGTTGCTCGTAATGATGCTGTCGTCAGCGCTTGTGTCGTGCAGCGAAAGCAACGAAGAGGATACGGAGTTTAACGATTGGCAGACTCGCAACGAACAGTATTTCGACCAGAAGTACAATGAGGTGAAGGCTCTCGTTGATGCCGGCAATACCGACTGGAAGATTCTGCGCAAATGGTCGTACGAGGGCAATGTGGCTACACATAGCTACGACCACGTGCTTGTCAACGTATTGAAGGAAGGCACTGGAGCCGGATGTCCTCTGTATACCGATACGGTTGATGTGCACTATAGTGGTCGACTTATTCCGTCCGAAAGCTATAGCAACGGTTATTTGTTCGACCAGTCGTGGACAGGCGATTTTGATGAGGCTACTGCCAAGCCAAGTACTTTTGCTGTAGGTGGCAATATTGTCAATGGTTTTAGCACAGTATTGCAGTACATGCACATTGGTGACAAGTGGCGCGTATACATTCCTTATCAGCTTGGCTATAATGACAAGGCAAGTGGCAGCGTTCCTGCCTACTCAACGCTTATCTTCGACATGGAGCTTGTGCACTATCGCCATGCCAACAACAAACCTAAGGTTGTGGCACGTCGTGTAAAATAAGGCTGAGTCGCATGCTATAATATAATAAGGTGTGCCGCTACTCTTGATTGAGAGTAGCGGCACACCTTTTTCTTTTTATACTCTTATCTATACGCACCGCCAAGAACGGGCCTTGCGTGTATAAGCAGATGTAATGTGGATAGTGGTATATAATCTTTTGGCAAGTATATTATATTACTTTGGCAAGTATATTATATTACTTTGCCAAGTATATTATATTCTTTTTGCCAAGTAATATATAATACTTGACAAGCCATTATTTGATCCATACAAGCCCTTGTCAATTCAGCACAATAAAAAAGCGGACAAGTCTGTGTGACTTGTCCGCTCTTTGTGTGGGCGTTGACGGATTCGAACCGCCGACCCTCTGCTTGTAAGGCAGATGCTCTAAACCAGCTGAGCTAAACGCCCGATAACCTTATCGGTATTGCTTTTGTGACATTGCTTAGTTCTTTAAAGCGAGTGCAAAGGTAGTGGATTTATTTGTAACCACCAAATGTTTTGAAGACTTTTTTCAAAAAAACTTCAAAAAAGATGTTTTTCCTTGCTTTTTAGGCTATTTATCCCCTATTGTATGAGGTTTTAGGGCGAAAAAGAGGAGGGTGTGCAAAATAGGAGTTAGAGGAAGTTAAGAAGTAGTTAATCCATCTACGATGGATGGAAGTTAACAGACAAATGCTTTATTTTCAGCAATTTATACATATGTCCGCTAACTTCCGTTAACTTCGGGCGAAGCCCAAACTTCCGTTAACTCCTATTTTGACACCCCCTCATTATATGTTGAAGATAATTATTCCTTGTATTCAACCTTCACCACAACAACTCGTATGTTCTGGTCTTCCTTGTCGGTCTTAATCTTGGCAATGTGCCAGTCGCCAGGGAAGAAGATAAAGAACTTGTTGGGTTCAGAGTCAACAAACTTGGTTTTGTCCACCTCGTATGTATAGTTGATGATGTCGGGGCGGTAAGGACCCTTAGGCTTGCTTGTAACGTGGTCGAGCAAACCAAAACGCTCGCTGCCCTTAACTACATACTGGAAGTCGACATACTGACGATGGCTTTCGGTGCCTCTTTTCTCAAGGTCTCCATTCTCACCATCTTCTACATTAGCCTTCATGGTAGTGCCAGGTATGGGATGTTGACCAGCTGGTAGAGCCAAGAGATCGGTCTTTGCAAGCCATGCAAACAGTTGCTTCCACTGAGGATTCTTCTTGTATTGGGTGTAAAACTCAGGAAGGTTGACGGTAGCATCGGGCGATGCGGCGTTAAATCCATTGCGCCATTTACCAGCCTCAGCCCACTTAGTGGCCTTCTTCTCAAGTTTCTTGTCGTTGCAAGGCTTGGTGTACACGCCTTGCGCCATTGTTGTAAGAGATGCGGCAAACGATATAGCGACTGCCGCAAGCATTGTCTGTAGTCTGTTCATTTTGTTTTAATTATTAGTATAATGTAAATACGAAAAAAAGGTGCGCCACACTAATGACACACCTCTTTAAATTCTCTCATTATTATCTTAAATGTGGGTGGTGATGGATTCGAACCACCGAAGGCATAGCCAGCAGATTTACAGTCTGCCCCATTTGGCCACTCTGGTAACCACCCGTTGCTCTTTAAAAGCGAGTGCAAAGGTAGTTATTTTATTTTAAACTCCAACACTTTTGCTTAATTATTTTCTAAAATATCAAGTTTTTTTCTTTCCCGTGTGTGATATTTAAGCTATCTTTGCAGAAGATAGGCTTCACCTCAGCAATTGAAGCAAGCTTCATTGCATTCATTACAAACTAAAACAAATCATACAAAAAGACCTAAATTAAAATGAAGAGAAACCCATTAGTATTGTTTATTGCCACAGCTGCACTTGTTGTCAGCACGTCGGCATTTGGAATATCTAAGGTAGCCAAGCCTCAGCGCAAGGCTGTCAAGACACATGTCGTGGATCAGCAAGCTACAGTATTTACTGATGCTTGGGTGGAGGACGAGACTAAGTTTGAGGATCGCAAGCTTAAGGCACATGCTACATTCATTCCTTACTCGTCTACTAAACTTATGCAGAAAGACGAACACTATCGTCTGGCATGGGCAACACCGCTGTATGCCGATTATCTCTTGCTGAATGGCGAATGGAAATTTCGCTACACTCCAGATTGGCATAAGGGCAAGCCCGAAGAGAAGGACTTCTATGCCGACAGCGCCGACGTAAGCTCTTGGGATAACATCAAGGTGCCCCTAAACTGGGAGATGGCAGGCTATGATGTGCCTGTATATAATAATGTGGGATATCCCTTCAAGGCAAATCCTCCACATATCGAGGCTTTTGATGATAACTTCGACAAGAACCCAGTAGGCTCATACCGCCGCACATTTAATCTGCCTGAGGGTTGGAACCAAGGCAAGCGCGTGTTCCTTCACTTTGACGGTGCGTGCAGTGCCATTGTGGTTTGGGTAAACGGCAAGTATGCTGGCTACTCTCAGGGAGCTAACACCGATGCCGAGTTTGATGTAACCTCGCTTGTACGTCGTGGCGAGAACAATGTATCGGTACGTGTATACCGTTGGTGCGATGGCTCTTATCTTGAGGGTCAGGATATGTGGCACCTTGCAGGCATACACCGCGATGTGTATCTTGTAGCTACACCGCAGACCTATATAGCCGACCATTACATTACATCTAAACTTGACGATACATACCAGGCTGGTTCAATGTCGGTGGAGCTTACCATAGACAACGCTCTTGCCAAGAAGACAACCAAGCAGATAGAGGTAGAGCTTCTCGACCCTAACAACCTGCGTGTGGCAAGCAAGCAGGTGGCAGTGGCAATGAATGCGGCTGACCTTACACGCAATATTACAGTAAACTTCGACAACCTTAAGGACCTTAAGGCATGGTCGCCAGAGAGTCCGTCGCTGTACACCGTTATTGTGCGCCAACTAAATGGCAATGCCGAGGAGATGGTGTTCTCTACACGTTATGGTTTCCGCGAGGTAGAGCGTCGTGGCAACCTTATATATGTAAACGGTAAGCGCGAGTATTTCAAGGGTGTCAACACACAGGATATACATCCGCTATACGGACACGCTATCGACGTGCCTACAATGCTGAAGGATGTTGTGCTGATGAAGCAAGCCAATGTCAACACTGTGCGCACATCACATTATCCACGCCAGCCTAAGATGTATGCCATGTTCGACTACTATGGACTGTATTGCATGGACGAGGCAGACATCGAATGCCACGGTTATCAGAAGATATCAAACGTTCCGTCTTGGCGAAACGCATATGTAGACCGTACCAGGCGCATGGTGCTGCGCGACCGCAACCATCCGAGCGTTGTGTTCTGGTCGCTTGGCAACGAGGCAGGTGGCGGATGCAACTTTGATGCTTCGTACGATTGTGTCAAGCAGCTGTTGCCAGGACGCGATGCTATTGTACACTACGAAGGCAGCGAGCAAGGCAAGAACAACTCTGACCTTGGCACAAGCATGTACCGTAGGATAGATGTGGTAAAGGGTCTGCGTGACGGATTGCACGGCAAACCTTACTTCCTATGCGAGTATGCGCATGCTATGGGGCAGGCTGTGGGCAATCTGCAGGAATATTGGGACCTTATAGAGGGCAGCACAGGCATAATAGGCGGTTGTATATGGGACTGGGTAGACCAGGGCATCTACGACACACGTCGTATAAAGGTTGGTCAGCCACTTGTAGACCCAAAGACAGGTTTGCACTATTACACCTCTGGCTACGATTATACCAAGATGAACAAGGGATATCGTGGTTTCCAGGGCGACTTTATGAGCAACGGCATCATAACCCCAGGTAGAGAGTGGACAGCCAAGCTTACAGAGGTGAAGTATGTATACCGTTATGTGGATTTTGATAAGCTCGACGGACATACACTTATATTGCGCAACAAGTATTGTTTCACCGACATTGCCAACCTTTTCTATCTTAAGTATACAGTACTTGCCAATGGACAGGCCATTGAGACAGGCAATTTGGTGTTGCCCCCGTGCGCTCCCGGTCAATCGGCCTTTATAAACATTCCTTATAAGGACGTGGCAGACGACGGCAAGGAATATGTCGTTACGCTGAGCCTTTGCCTAAAGAACGCTACAACATGGGCAGAACGCGGATATGAGATGTTGGCACAGCAGTTTGCCATTAATGCGGCAGGGGGCGTAGCCAAGTCGGTTGCCGACCCAACATTTGTTCAGCAGCCTCGTGCGGCACTTCCGGCAGTAACCGCAAAGGGCAAGCTTAAGGTAAAGGGCAATACTGTTACAGGCGAGAACTTCAGTCTTGCGTTCGACGCCGATGGCTCTATAGCCAATTGGACATATAACGGCACACAAATTGTAGAGCCTTCTACAGGTCCCGACTACTGCGGTTTCCGCAGTATAGCCAACGATAATGTATCGCTTGGAGCAACTGGTGGCGTGGCAAAGAACGATAATCTTGTAGGTGGTGTTATTACTGGCAAGAAGACTTTGGTAAAGGCCCCTCGCAAGGTAGGCAAGAATGTGGTGGTTGAGACAGCTGTAGCCAACAGTGTCGACACTCATGCTATACGCTATACTATCTACCCTGACGGTACGGTGGATATGCGCATAGCCTTCAACAACTCTAATGCCGACAACCGCCGTGTAGGCATTACAATGCAGTTTGCACCAGGCATGGAGAAGGTAGACTATTATGCCAAGGGTCCTTGGTCTAACTATATAGACCGCCAGCGTGGGTCGCTTCTCGGACTGTATCACACAACTGTTGACGGCATGTTCGAGGAATTGAGTGCCCCACAGACTATGGGCGACCGCCAGGGACTGCGCTACCTACAGCTTACGGGCAACGGCATTAAGCTTGGAGTGCAGACAGAAGGCCAGCTGGCTTTCTCGCTATCGCATATCGACGATGCACAGCTTGACTACGACGTGTTCTATGGTGGCAAGCACCCATACGACCTTGTTCGAAAGCCTCAGATATTTGCTCACTTCGACTTCTGGCAGCGTGGTATAGGCAACCGCTCTTGTGGTGGCGACTCATGTCTGCCGCAATACCTCACCCCTACAGGCGAGCATGTGGTAATGTTGCGCTTTAAGCCGACAGCCGAATAAGAAAATTAATTAAGAGGGTGGGCCAAAGAGAGGGGATAACTCCTCTTTTGCCACACCCTCTTAAAACTAAATATCATGACACAATTATTTATATTGCAACTGGTATGTTGCACCATTACTGCTATGTTGGCTTTGCATCTGGCAATGGCAAGTTTGCAAGTAAGATGGAAGCAGCAGCGGTACGAGATATCAAGATGGTTGCTTTGCGGAGCAATGCTCCTGTTCTCTATACACTATTTCTTGCAGATGACTTTGGGCTTTCGTGGCCAAGGTGCAGACGTAGGTGCGGTGTTCAATATAATGTTCTATACCCCCGTATCTTTTATAATAACCCTCTCCATCATCAATATGGAGAGCACACAAAACAATGTGCTTCGCTACTGCTTGCGAGGAGCAGCGGCCTATGCGCTCATTGCCATTGTCTTTGTATGCGGAGTAATACAGAATGATAGTCTACGTATAGGCAGTTTGCTATACGTTATGCTTGCACTCTTTGTGGCAAGTATGGCCTACTTCATATATTCTATCCGCTATGAGATACAAAAGCGTAAGAAGAAGCTATTAGAGGAGTCGGCTACCGACCTTATGCCATACGTGCGTTATGCGCAGACCAGTCTAACCCTACTATACATTTCGGCAGCCTTTATGCCCATTGTTATTCTCTTCAACACCTTATTATTATATGTAGGTCCGCTTATGTTGCTCATTATCGTCTTCTTTGTTCATAGCTTCGTTTCATTGGGCTATTATATTTCGCCTGATGACAATATTATAAACGAACAAGACGAACTTGCAGAACAGATAGACAACGCTGATATAAAAGACGAAGAGCTTAAGCCACTGGCTCCACACGAACAGATATCACCAGAGCGCTTGAAGCAGATAGAAACGGCACTAAGAAAATGGTGTGCCGACGGAATGTATAAAGACTGTAATGTAACCATATACTCGTTGGCTGCCAACTTAGGTTGCAAGAAGTATGAGCTGACCGAGTACTTCAATCTTTCGGAGCATACAAACTTTAGAACATGGCTAAGCGATATATGATTTAATGAAGCTATACGAATAATAAAAAACAATCCCGAATATAACAATGATACCATATCTATAGAGTGCGGATTTTCATCGCACACACAGATATACCGCATTTTTAAGCAGAAAACGGGGCTTTCGCCAAGTCAGTGGCGCGATCATATTAGGCAACAACAACTATAGGAATGCCTGTAAATATGGATGAAACTTGCGACGACCCAGATTTATAGCATTAAAAGCATTTGGCTTCGCTCGGCTTTGCCGCTTGCTTGCAAGAACTTCTTAACTCCTTTAACTACTGAATTCTCTGAACTTGCGAAAGTTCAGTTATAAACAAAAAGGAGGGTGTGTCAAAATAGAACTTCCTTTAACTTCTATTTTGACACACCCCTTTTATATCTTTCGTGTTTCTGCTTGCTTTACCAGCAAGCATCTATTACCTTTTGTGTAGCACCAGTATGCTCTTCAACCACACGGCCTGCCACAATGCCTCGTTCTTTTATAAGTTCAGGCGAAGCAACGAAGGCATCCATCTGAGCCTTGAAATCGTCGTACGAGCCAATCTCTATGCCACCTTTCGACTGCAATAGCCACTGAGCCTCCTGGAAATGTTTGTTGTTAGGGCCAAAGAATACAGGCATATTCCATACCGCAGCCTCAAGCACGTTGTGAATGCCAACACCGAAACCACCGCCAACATAAGCTACGTCACCATAATTGTATATAGACGACAGCAAGCCGAAGCAATCGATGATAAGACATTGGGCATTGGCAGCCTCCTCGGGTGATGTCTGTGTATAGCGCACCGTTTTGCGGTTGAGCTTAGACATTATCTGCTGCAAATGTTCCTCGCTTATGACGTGAGGCGCAATGATGAGCTGCCAGTCAGGATGCTCGTTAAAGTAGCGTATGAAGATATCCTCGTCAGGTCCCCAAGACGAACCCGCAACAAAAGTCATGCGGTTGCCTCTGAAAGCCTCAACAATAGGCAGTTGCTTAGCAGCATCGCGTATCTGCAATACACGGTCGAATCGGGTGTCGCCTACAACCTCTGACGCGTCGATGCCAATACTATGCAACAGCTGTCGGCTCTCCTCGTTTTGTACGAAGAACTTAGTAACGCAATGCAACACCTTGCCATACTGCTTGCCGTACCAGCGGAAGAATATCTGATTCTTACGGAATATGCACGACACGCTATATACTGGCACTCCACGATGCTGCAAAATGTGGAAGTAGTTGTACCAGAACTCGTACTTAATGAAGAATGCCATAACAGGACGCACAGTACGCAAGAAGCGTCGCGAGTTGCGTATTGTGTCGAGCGGCAGATAGCATACAATGTCGGCACCCTTATAGTCCTTGCGTACCTCATAGCCCGAAGGCGAGAAGAAGGTAAGTAGAATCTTGTATTCAGGGTGCAGTTCTCTAAGGCGCTCCATTAAGGGGCGCCCCTGTTCGAACTCGCCAAGCGATGCAGCATGAAACCATACATACTTGGCTGTAGGGTCTACCTGCTCGCGCAGCAACTTTATGGTCTGTCGTTCGCCCCGCCACATCTTTTTAACCTTTTCGTTAAACAGACTGGCTATGGCTACACCTATTAAATATAGGTATATTACTATGTTGTACATATTTTATGTGTCTTACTTCAACACTTCGATAGCCTTGCGCAGACGGCGTAGAGTTTCCTCCTTGCCCAAGAAAGCCGATATGTCGAACATACCTGGACCCTTGCCAATGCCTACCAATGCAAGACGGAAGGCGTTCATAACGTCGCCCAGCTTGTAGCCCTTGTCTTCAACCCACTTCATAACGACGGGTTCCTGACCCTCGATAGAGAAGTCGTCTATCGACTCGAGTACGTCGGCAAGTTCGCCCATAACCTTTGCAGAGTCTTCCTTCCAACGCTTCTTTACGGTTTTGGCATCATACTCGGTAGGAGCGATGAAGAAGAACGAGCACAATGGCCAAAGCTCCTTAACGAAGTTTACACGATCCTTCATCATAGACACTACCAATGTGATGCGCTCCATAGTCTCGTCGACACCATTGTTGGCTACAATAGGAGCAAAGAGATTGGCAATCTCCTCGTTAGACTTGCGCAAGATATATTCGTGGTTGAACCAAATGCCCTTCTGGAAATCGAACTTAGCACCCGACTTAGAACACTTATGAATGTCAAACTGCTCTACGAGTTCGTCAAGAGAGAATAGTTCCTGCTCGGTGCCAGGATTCCATCCAAGCAAAGCAAGGAAATTGACTACAGCCTCTGGGAAGTAGCCGCTCTCACGATATCCTGAAGATACATCGCCTGTCTTAGGATCGTGCCACTCCAATGGGAATACTGGGAAACCAAGGCGGTCGCCATCACGCTTAGACAACTTGCCCTTACCTTCTGGCTTGAGCAACAATGGCAGGTGGGCAAATGTAGGCATAGTGTCTTCCCATCCAAAAGCACGATACAACAGAACATGAAGTGGAGCACTTGGCAACCACTCCTCGCCACGAATAACGTGGGTAATCTCCATAAGGTGGTCGTCAACGATATTGGCAAGGTGATATGTAGGCAGCTCGTCGGCACTCTTATACAGCACCTTGTCGTCGAGAATGTCGCTCTTGATTTTGACATCACCGCGAATCATATCGTTTACATGAACCTCGATACCCGGCTCAATCTTGAAACGTACAACATACTGCTGACCATCGGCAATGCGCTGCTCAACCTCCTCCTTAGAGAGAGTAAGCGAGTTGCACATCTCACCACGGGTGCGTGCGTCGTACTGGAAGTTTTGTATCTCGGCACGCTTAGCCTCAAGCTGCTCAGGAGTATCGAAGGCAATGTAAGCCTTGCCGGCTTCAAGCAACTGCTCGACATACTTCTTGTATATTCCACGGCGCTCGCTTTGGCGATATGGACCATGATTGCCGCCGAATGATACACCCTCATCAAACTTGATGCCGAGCCAGCGGAATGATTCTATGATATAGTCTTCGGCTCCAGGAACAAAGCGATGAGAGTCTGTGTCCTCGATACGGAACACAAGGTCGCCACCATGCTGACGGGCGAAAAGATAGTTATACAATGCTGTACGCACACCACCGATGTGCAAAGGTCCAGTAGGACTTGGTGCAAAGCGCACCCTTACTTTTCTATCTGACATAACTTATTTTGTTATTTATTTCTGTGCAAAGATACTATAAATTTCCCGATTTTCACATTTTTTTTGTAATATTGCAGTCCAAAGGGCAAGAAAAGCCAAAATGCATATAAAAACACTACGCGTATGTATAGATTAGACAACAGTAATGGTCGCTTCTGGCGCAACCTAATGAGCCGTCTGGCACTCATCGTGGTTACGGTTACGGTGATAGTGTGGTCGTTGCCACGCTACGAGAGCCAAAAGTTTAAGTACGATATCGGCAAGCCGTGGATGTATGGTTCGTTCATAGCCAAGTTCGACTTTCCTATCTACAAGACCGATGAAGCCATAAAGGCTCAGGAAGACTCCTTGCTTGAGACCTATCAACCCTACTACAACTACGACCAGGCAGTAGAGAAGAAGCAGATAGACAAGTTTACTGCCGACTTCCATAACGGAATACCAGGCTTGCCGAGCGAGTATGTCAACATCATAGCAAAGCGCCTGCGCCAGCTGTATAGTGCAGGTATTATGGACACGCCAGAGTATAACGAGATATATCGCGACTCTACTACGATGGTGCGTGTGGTTATAGGCAACAATGCGCAAGGTGTGCCTCTCTCCAACTTCTACTCTACGCTGTCTGCCTACGAGCAGTTGTTTCTTGATGAGCATATAGCAAGTGTGCGCCCAATACTGCAACGCTGTAACCTAAACAACTACATAGAGCCAAACCTTGTGTACGACAAGGAACGGTCGGAAACCGAGAAGAACGACCTCTTGTCGTCAATACCGCCAGCAAGCGGAATGGTGATGAGCGGACAGAAGGTTATAGACCGTGGCGACATTGTGGACGATTACACCTATCGTGTGCTCAACTCGTTTGAGCGCGAGATAAAGCGACGCTCGGCAACACAAAGCGAGATAACGAGCACCTTCATCGGACAGATAATATTCGTAACACTTATGGTGGTGCTATTCACGTTGTATCTGGCATTGTTCCGCCGCGACTACTTCAATAAGCCGCGTTCAATAGCCATGCTCTACTCGCTTATAACGCTATTCCCAGTGGTGGTGTCGCTTATGATGCGGCATAACTTTATGAGTGTCTACATATTGCCGTTTGCCATGGCGCCGATATTTGTGCGTGTGTTTATGGACTCGCGCACAGCGTTCGTGTCGCATATCACCATGATATTGATATGTACAACTGCGGTTAGATACCAGTACGAGTTTATCATCATACAGATTGTAGCAGGACTGATTGCCATCTATTCGCTGCGTGAACTTACACGCCGTGCACAGGTGTTTAAGACAGCAATCCTTGTGGCAATGGGCAGTGCCTTTGTGTATTTGGCACTACAGATGATACAGGACAACGACTTCACGCTGATGGATCACGATATGTACTACCACTTTGTGGTTAATGGCGTGTTCTTGCTCATATCTTACCCAATGATGTATATCATCGAGAAGATGTTTGGCTTTGTATCGAGCGTTACCTTGTTTGAGCTTTCGAATACCAACCGAGGATTGTTGCGCAACCTTTCAGAGGTAGCTCCGGGAACGTTCCAACACTCTATCACCGTGGGTAACCTTGCGGCAGAAATAGCCAACAAGATAGGAGCCAATTCGTTGCTTGTGCGTACCGGTGCCTTGTATCACGACATAGGCAAGATGGTAGACCCAGTGTTCTTTACTGAGAATCAGGCTGGTGTAAATCCGCACGACAATATGCCGTACAAGGAGAGTGCGCGCATTGTTATAAGTCATGTTACCGAGGGTGTGAAGATGGCAGAAAGGGAGAATCTGCCTGCCATCATACGCGACTTTATCGTTACGCATCATGGCACAGGCCTTACCAAGTACTTCTATATAAAGTATAAGAATGAGCATCCAGACGAGGAGGTAGACACAGCTCCATTCAGATATCCTGGTCCTAATCCATTTACCCGCGAGCAAGCTATCCTTATGATTGCTGATGGGGTAGAGGCGGCGTCGCGCTCATTGCCAGAATATACAGAAGAGAGCATAGCCGAATTGGTGAACAAGATTATAGATGGTGATGTTGCTGATGGATATTTCAAGGAATGTCCTATCACATTCCGCGATATTGCCCTTGCCAAGCTTGTGCTTATCGAACGTCTTAAGTCGATATACCACACCCGTATCTCTTATCCGGAAATGAAGAAATAGGGGTTGTGGCATATGACAGTAGGAGGTACGGTCTCCGAACCGTACCACTCAAATGGATATAACATTGAAAGCAAGTGCTATCAACTAAAAAGCTGCACAAACTAAAAGGTTTGTGCAGCTTTTATTAATTATTCTGTTAATAGAACTTAAATAACCTATCTCTTATTCGGAAGAATAGGACAATTCACTTACCTTTGCAACCAATTTTTTAAAGGTAATTAAGATGAATAAGTTAAAAATGGCTTGCTTGACAGCAGCGATTGCATCAAGCAGCGTATCGTTTGCAGGAGGACTGCTAACAAACACAAACCAGAATGTAGCGTTTAACCGTATGATGAGCCGTGAGGCTTCTATTGGTATTGACGGTGTATATTACAACCCTGCTGGCGTTGTATTTCTTGGCGAGGGACACCATTTGTCTCTCAACTGGCAGTTGGCTTACCAGACCCGTATTATCAAGAACGGCTACGATCTGTTCAAAAACAATGTGAACAACCCTATTACTCCACGTGAATTCAAGGGCGAGGCTTTTGCCCCCGTCATCCCCTCTCTTCAATATGCATACAACAAGGGACGCTGGTCGTTCCAAGCTAACCTCGCACTAACAGGCGGTGGCGGCAAGTGTACATTCGACAACGGACTGGGTTCGTTTGAGAAGATTGTAGGCGAGACTGCTATGGGCGCTTGTGGCTTGGCTGGTGCTTTAGACGGAGCTGCTAAGGGTGCATTGGGAGCTGCATATCCTAAAAATATCTTCTCAGAGATGTTCGGTACAGATGGCAAGTATAGCTACGATAGCTATATGCACGGTCGTCAGTACTACTATGGCATCTCTATAGGTGCTGCCTATAAGGTGAGCGATAACTTCAGCGCATTCGCCGGCTTGCGTACTGTATATGCATCATGCAACTACTATGGATATGTTCGCGACATCAAGGTAGGCAATACACCGCTTTATACAGTTCTCGACCCTACTAAGACCGATGCTGCCGACATTCTTCTTAGCTGTGACCAGACAGGACTCGGTTTTACACCAATCATTGGTATTGACTACAAGACTGGCCGTTGGAACTTCTCGGCTAAGTACGAGTTGAAGACACGTATGCGCCTTAAGAACAAGTCGGTAAACCAGGCTCCATCTATTGGTAACCTCGCAGGTAACTTGCGCACTGCGCTTATCGCTAAGGGTGTACCAGAAGTAGTAGTTGATAATAAAATCCTTGGCGATCCTACGGTGCAGGCTGTAATGGGTGGCATTAAGAGTAAGTTTGATACAGCTCTTGGCGAAGCAGTAGGCGAGTACGAGGATGGCAAGAAGATTGCTGGCGACATCCCTGCTTACCTCACTCTTGGTGCTGGCTATGCTCCAACCGATGATCTTCGCATCAACGTTGGTTTCCACTGGTTCGACGACAAGAACGCAACATCATACAACAACCGTAACAAGAAGCTCGACCGTGGTACTCTTGAGTACAACGCCGGTGCTGAGTATGACATCAACAAGCGCTTTACTGTAAGTGCTGGTTGGCAGTGCACAAGCTATGGCTTGAGTGATGAGTATATGGACGACAAGTCGTTTGTTGTTAGTTCCAACTCGGTAGGTGTTGGTGGTGTAATACGCCTTACAAGTCGTATGAAGCTCAATGTGGCCTACTTCCACACCTTCTATGAGCACAAGAAGACATCAGATGAGTCGACCGTTGGCACTAATACGCTCAACTACACATCCGACTATACACGTAACAACAATGTGTTTGGTGTTGGATTGGATGTTAAGTTCTAAGTTTTCATAACCATTCCATTTAAAATGTCATAAATAATTTCATTTCAAGGGGCAACCTTGCAGAGATGCAAGATTGCCCCTTTTTAGCAACAAAAAGAACCGGAAGTGAAATCGCTTCACCTCCGGCACACAATGTCTACTAATCCTAAACTAACTCTATAACCTACTAAATCTAAAACAACAATCTTAAATATGGAACCTATTTCCCCACGCATGGGGCTGAAAAATTGAAGCATTAAATATTATAACTAATCTTTGGTTTGGTGTGTATATCTGATATCAATTATTTATCTTTTTGACATTGCAAAGTTAGCAATAACGAGTGGTAGACAATTTTAATAATCGTTCCTTGAGTTGCAAAAATGTTGCAGGAAACAAATGTGCAATAAAATGAAATATGTATAGATAAAAAATATCGCTTGTTTTTTCTTCGTATTCCTCTTATAACTCAATATTTTTATCTAAATTTGCAAATAAACTAAAACCAACAAACAAATCAGATGAACAAAATGCTCAATATGCTGCGGTGGTCGGTGCTTTTAGTTCTTCTTGCCATAATTGTGTCTTGCAACAAAGGTGAGAAGAAGCAATTTGTTATTGCCGTTTCGCAATGTTCTGAGGACGTGTGGCGTGAGAAACTTAATGAGGAGCTGCGTATCGCATGCCTATATTATAATAATGTGGATCTTCGAATAAAATCGGCCAATGATGATGTGCGTTTGCAGACCAAACAGATAGAGCGATTTGTCGATGATGACGTAGATCTCCTTATCGTTGCACCAGGTCAGGTGAGTATATCGCCAGCTATAGATCGTGCATACGAGAAGGGCATACCGGTCATTATATTCGACCGTCGTACACGCTCCAACAAGTATACGGCATATATTGGTGCCGATAACTACGAGATAGGCAAGACGATGGGCGAATATCTATCAAGTGCGCTGCCTGAAGGAAGTAGAATTATTGAATTGTGCGGACTGTCTACATCGTCGCCAGCAATTGAGCGTCAGTATGGATTCGACAGCGTTGTGACACAAAGGCCTGCTGTAAGTATAGTGCAGAAGCTACATGCCGATTGGACTGAACAAGGTGCCTTTCGTGTGATAGACTCTTTGCTGTCACATCCTTATAATGCCTTCGATTGTATCTTCGCACACAACGACCGTATGGCTATGGGTGCAAGACGAGCAGCCTTGAAGCATGGATTGGATATCAGCAAGATAAAGTTTTGCGGTATCGACGCTATGCCACAGCAAGGTTGCGGACTGCCTCTTGTAAACGATGGCACTCTCTTCGCATCGTATATATATCCTACACGCGGCGACGAGGTGTTGCAGCTGGCAATGAACATACTAACCGGCAAGAAGTATAAGCGCGAAAACCAACTATCGTCGGCTCTTGTTACCAGCGACAATGCACGTGTGCTACTTATGCAGAACGATGAAACCGTAAGACAGCAATACCATTTGTCCACCCTGCGCTCGCGTGTGGACAAGGCTGCTGACGACTTCAATACGCAACGCTTTTATCTGCTGATACTGATTGTATTCATGGTGATGCTCATTGGAGCGTTTGCCTACTCTATACGTGCCTACTTTACCAAGGCACGTATCAACAATAAGCTTAAGGAGTCGATGGAACAACAGCGCCGTATGACAGAGGATATGGAGCAGATGACAAAGACGCAACTACAGTTCTTTACAAACGTAAGTCATGAGTTGCGCACACCGCTAACTCTTATATCTGGTCCGGTAGAACAACTTCTGGAAGATCCAACTGTGCGCGGAACACAGCGCACTATGCTCGAAATGGTGCAGCGCAATACACGAATATTGATACAACTTGTGGGCGAGATACTCGACTTCCGCAAGGTACAGAACAATAAGGCGACATTGCATCTAAACAATTTTGCCTTGCAAAACGAATTGCAAACATGGGCAGATGACTTCAGGGCTGTGGCTATGCGTCGCAAGATAAATATAGAGGTGGATACATCTGCCGTAGATACAGAGGCTATGGTTATAGCCGACCGCGACAAGTTGGAGCATATCTACTTCAACCTGATGTCCAACTCGCTTAAGTATACCCCCGAAGGTGGCTGTATAACAACAAGTCTGCAGCATAAGGATGGATTCTATACACTACGTGTGGCTGATACTGGCAAGGGAATAAGTGCCGATGAACTGCCACGCTTGTTTGAGCGTTTCTATCAGGCAAAGGGAGCAATAGGCGGTACAGGCATAGGTCTGTCGTTAGTCAAGGCATACGTGGATATGCATAATGGTGATGTGCATGCCGAAAGCGAGCCTGGTAAAGGCACAACCTTTGTTGTGCGCATACCCGATACACAGCCTGGATATGATGCTTCCAAGGATCAGCCTGCTACATCGCAAGCTATAGATCGCAATATGATAGACGACAGTTATATTGCTGCCGATACCAATGCCGAGACGCTTACCGAACATATAACCAATGCAGAGGACTTTGACAACGACCGCCCTCTTGTACTTATCATCGACGACAACAATGGCATGAGGACATATCTGCGTTCGCTGCTCTCGGAGAAATATAATGTGGTTGAGGCTACAGACGGCAAACAAGGACTTGAGGTGGCGCACCGTTATGTGCCGCAACTTGTGGTATGCGATGTTATGATGCCAGTTATGGATGGCATTGAGTTTACGGCAAGGCTTAAGGAAGACACGGCTACAAGTCATATACCTGTTGTTCTGCTTACAGCACGTTCGTTGTCAGAGCAACGTGAGGAGGGATATGCCAAGGGTGCCGACTCTTATCTAACCAAACCGTTCTCGGGTTCGGTGTTGCTTGCGCGTGTAGACAATTTGTTACGTTCGCGCACTATGCTACGCTCTATATTCTCGGGTGGAGCACAAGAGGCTGCTGACGAGGAACAACTTGGACAGCAAGACCAAAGTTTTGTTACACGTCTGCGTGATATTATAAAAAACAACCTTTCCGACTCCGATTTCTCTATCGAGCGATTGGGAGAGAAGATAGGTTTGTCGCGTGTACAACTATACCGCAAGGTGAAGGCACTTACCGGACAGACGCCAGTAGAGCTTCTGCGCAAGGCACGACTTGTAAAGGCACGCCGTATGGTGGAACATACAGACAAGGCAGTGTCTGAGATAGCATACGAAGTGGGATTCACCTCGCCGTCTTACTTTAACAAGTGCTTTAAGGATGAGTTTGGTGTTAGTCCGGGAGCGTTGCGCGAATAGATAAATCAACAGAACTGGAGAACAATAGTCTGTGTATAAGTGTTTTTTGTTTCTTTTTGTTCTATCATAATAATATTTTGGTATATCTTTGCATAGATATACCAAAAAATACAGATACCAAACTTTTTATAACACAATGGCAACAGACAATTCGCAATATACCGTCCTCGTTGTGGACGATGTTCCAGTAAATATCTTACTGGTTAAGGGAATGCTCGCAAAACAAAAGTTCAATGTCATAAGCGCCAATAGCGGACAGCAGGCACTTGACGTCCTTACACACGAGCACCCCGACTGCATTCTGCTGGATATTCTCATGCCTAACATGAACGGATTTGAAACCACACGAGCCATACGTGCCAATATGAGTCATGAGATACGCACACCGCTTAATGCTATTTTGGTTTCTACAGACGCATAACACGGCATCTGCGCGAAACCCATAACCAACTTGCCATTACGCATATCCAGTTAAAGGATGCACGCAAACGTGCTGAGGCTGCCGACCGTATGAAAACGGCTTTGCTGCAGAACATGAACGCAGATATAAACGAGCCACTCAACTCGGTTGCTGGTTTTGCGCAACTCATAGTAGAAGCCAATGCTTCAACAACTGCTGAGGAGAGAGCCGAGTATTACAAACAATTATCCTCCAGCACTGCCAAAATGCTTGACATTGTTGGCAATGTGCTGGAGGATATACAGCATGTATAGTTATAAGTATTTATCTCTTGGGCAACTCTGCCTTCAGACCTTCTGTAGCAAGCTTAACACCCTTGCCCTTGCCAAACGACAACTTGCGTGTATTGGTTGTTGCAGTGCCGCTTGCTGCACGTGTGTTGTTTGCACGGTCGCAAGAGAAGTATACGCGCTCGTCTACGTTGATGCCTTCCATTACGCCATCAAATATCTCCTTGTTATATTTGTCGCTCCATCCAAGCATGAAACCAGAGTCGTTAGTGTTGCCATTGAAGTCGAGTAGATACTTTGCGCCCGATTCAACATACTCCATATATATATTGTACGTGCGAGGGTCGATGTACCATTTGAACTGCATAGTCTGATTGTCGTATACAGGTGAGCCGTCTGGGTTGTACAGCGGATTGCCGTTTTTGTCGTAAGCTTGTGCATAGTCGGTTTCATATCCAACACCATTGTTTGAGTTGCGCGAGTATTGTGTGAAGGTGAAGTCGACGAATATTTTGGTCTCGTATGCCACGTTGTCCTCGTATACAACATTCTTTGCTTCGCCTCTCCACATACCGTTAAGCGTCTGTGCCATATCCACTAACTGGTCGCTGCCTTGGTCGTAAGGCTTGTTGTATCGGTCGTCCTCATCTTCGTACCAACCGTAATAGTCGTCATACCAAGGGTCGTCATTGTCACAACTTGTGAGCATAGCCGGCGAGAGAGCCAGCATAAAGAGTGTGAGGTAAGTATAAATCTTTTTCATATTACTGTTTGTTTTAAATTGTTGCACTTTTGCTTTAATAATAACGTGCTTGTTTGTTTTATGTTGCAAATTTAATAAAACAAATTTGAATGAGTATAGATAAAATCCATATTATAAAGTAGGGTTTTCCCTATTCATTTCTTGTTTTTCATTATTTTTTTCTAATTTTGTAGCTCATATATATAAAATAAGGTAAGAAGAACAAGAAAACTTATAAACACAAATAAATAAGAAAATGAGAACTGTATACGAATTCTCTGTTAAAGACAGAAAGGGAAAGGAAGTATCTCTTAAGGAGTATGCCAACGAAGTGCTGCTCATCGTAAACACAGCCACTAAGTGCGGCTTTACACCGCAGTATGAGGAGCTGGAAAAGTTGTATGAGAAATATCACGCTCAAGGATTTGAGGTGCTCGACTTCCCTTGCAACCAGTTTGGCTCACAGGCCCCAGGCACTGACGAGTCGATACATCAGTTCTGCAAGACAACCTTCGGTACCGAGTTTCCTCGCTTTAAGAAGGTTAAGGTTAACGGCGATGATGCCGATCAGCTGTTTAAGTTCCTTAAGGATCAAAAGGGATTTGCCGGTTTCGACCCAGCACACAAGCTTACACCAGTGCTTGAGGAGATTCTTGCCAAGGATGCTCCCGACTATAAGGAAACAAGCGACATTAAGTGGAACTTCACCAAGTTCCTTACAAACAAGCGTGGACAGGTAGTTGCCCGCTTTGAGCCTACCGAAAGCCTTGACAACATAGCAAAGCAGATTGAGGAGTTGCTGTAACTCCGATACATAACCAATAAGCAAACTATAATAATGGAAAATAGAGAACACGTAAAGTGCCTTATCGTAGGTAGCGGTCCTGCCGGATATACTGCTGCCATATATGCAGGCCGTGCCAATCTGGCTCCAGTGGAGTATTGTGGCATACAGACAGGTGGACAGCTTACACAGACTACTATCGTTGAGAACTTTCCTGGATATCCTGAGGGAGTTGACGGCAATCAGATGATGCTCGACCTTCGCAAACAGGCTGAGCGTTTTGGTGCTGACATTCGCGAAGGTTCTATAGCCAAGGTCGACTTCTCAAAGAAGCCATATGTACTGACAACAGATACTGGTAAGGAAATTGAGGCCGACACCGTGATTATTGCCACTGGTGCAAGTGCCAAGTATCTTGGTCTTGAGGACGAGAAGAAGTACAACGGACAGGGTGTTAGCGCATGTGCCACATGTGATGGTTTCTTCTATCGCAAGCGCACAGTAGCTGTAGTTGGTGGTGGCGACACTGCATGCGAGGAGGCTCTATATCTTGCTGGATTGTGCAAGAAGGTGTATATGATTGTGCGCAAGTCTTATCTGCGTGCATCAGACGTTATGCGCAAGCGTGTTGAGGAGAACGATAAGATAGAGATTCTTTACGAGCACAATACAGAGGGTCTGTATGGTGACGATGGTGTTGAGGGTGCTCACCTTGTTAAGCGCAAGGGCGAGGCAGACGAGGAGCACTACGACTTGCCTATAGACGGTTTCTTCCTTGCTATTGGTCATCGTCCTAATACCGAGGTATTCCGCCCATATGTAGAGTGTGACGAAACGGGTTATATAAAGACTGTATGTGCTTCACCCCGAACAAATGTTGAGGGTGTTTTTGCAGCAGGCGACTGTGCCGACCCTACATACCGTCAGGCTATTGTAGCAGCAGGTTCTGGTTGTAAGGCTGCATTGGAGGCAGAGCGTTATTTGGGCAATATGTAATTGGTATCAATTACATGTTTATTAATGAATAAGGCAATAACGTCAATTATATATTTAAACAATTAACGCCAATTATGCGCTCATGATAAGCGTATAATTGGCGTTAGTTGTATATTTACTTCTGGTTACTTCAAGTTGCCAACCTTATACAGATACTCTGCTATCTGCACAGCATTGAGAGCCGCACCCTTGCGAATTTGGTCGCCTGATAGCCAGAATGTCAAACCGCAGTCGTCAGCAATGTCCTTGCGTACACGTCCTACATAAACATCATCCTTGCCGGCTGTCTCAAGTGGCATAGGATAAACAAGGTTTGCAGGGTCGTCCTTAAGTGTACAACCAGGAGCTGCAGCGATAGCCTTCTGAGCCTCTTCTACAGAGATAGGCTTCTCGGTCTCAATCCATACACTCTCAGAGTGAGAACGCAATGAGCTTACACGTACACACATTGCTGAGCAACGAACGTCGCTGTGCATAATCTTGCGTGTCTCGTTGAACATCTTCATCTCTTCCTTAGTATAGCCATTGTCGGTGAATACGTCAATCTGAGGTATTACGTTGTAGGCAAGCTGATGTGGAAACTTCTTTACAGTTACTGGCTTACCCTCGATAATCTCCTCGTACTCCTGCTGCAATTCGGCCATTGCTGCTGCACCGGCACCACTTGCACTCTGGTAGCTGGCAATATGAATGCGCTTGATGTGGCTAAGCGCCTCAAGAGGCTTAAGCACTACAACCATCATAATTGTGGTGCAGTTAGGATTGGCAATAATGTTGCGTGGACGGTTAAGAGCATCCTCTGCATTGCACTCAGGCACTACCAAAGGCACATCTTCGCACATACGGAAGGCACTTGAGTTGTCTATCATTACGGCGCCATACTTGGTGATGGTCTCGGCAAACTCCTTTGATGTACCGCCACCAGCAGATGTGAACGCAACGTCAATATCCTTGAAGTCGTCGTTATGCTGGAGCAGCTTCACTTCGTACTCCTTGCCTTTAAAGGTATATTTGCTGCCGGCAGAACGCTCTGAGCCAAACAATACAAGGTTGTCAATTGGGAAATCTCTCTCAGCAAGTATGCGCAGGAACTCCTGTCCTACAGCTCCACTCGCACCAACAATAGCTACATTCATGTCTTAAATCTGTTTAAAATGTTATTTGTTGTATGTTAGAATATAATCGCTTTGTTATCCGTATTTATGGATTTGGTTGCAAAGTTACAATTTTTCCTATAATAACGTGACAATTATTATGTGTTTTTTATATTAGTGCATACTAATTTGTTAGTAGTCGAAACGGCTTATATATGTGCTTTAGTATGTTAGAAATATATAAAACGGAATTATAGGACATTAAATATGTGTTTTGTGGCATACACTATAAGGTAATAATGACTATCTTTGCAAAGCATAAAAGAATGAAGTGTATGACTAATAACGATAACAAAGAACAGAATATAGACTACGACTTTATCCTGGGTAAGGGTATAGCCGACTACTCTGACGGTGATTTAGTGATAATTGACAAAATTGGAGCTAAGCCTATTGAGGGTACGGTCAAGCTGGATATGGTGTTGATGATATACTGTAAAAAAGGACGTATACAGGGCGATATCGACAACAAGACATGGCTTGCCGAGGAGGGGGATGTGGTGATTTGTCTGCCCAATTCGTATCTTAACAACTATATGATGACGCCCGACTTCGAGTCGAAAATCATCGGACTCTCCTATAATGCCATCCGTCATAATATCCCGATGACAAAGGATGCTCTCGACCTTCTGTCGTATGTGGCAAAGAATCCTATTATACATCTCGATTTGGAGCGTCAGGCTCTCATCAACAAGTACTATTCTATAATAGAGCATAAGGTGCAACATCCTAGCGACTACTTCCACAAGGAGATTATGCACAGCATATTCACATGTGCTGTGTTCGAATTGTGCGCCATCATAGCTCCACATGTCAATTACACCAGAGACGGTGGCACTATGAAGCAGGCCAACTTGCTATTCCATAAGTTCATCGATTTGCTTTCCAAGAACGATGGCAGGACATGCTCGGTCAAGAAGTATGCCGAGGAATTGTGCATTACACCCAAGTATCTGTCGTTTATATCCAAGTCGGTAAGTGGCAAGACTGCTCTTGAGTGGATTCATGAGTATACGGTTAAGGCAATTGAGCGCTATCTTAAGCACTCCAACTTGTCTATTAAGGAGATAGCCGACAGGTTAGGTTTCCCAAACCTGTCGTTCTTTGGTAAGTTTACTAAGAACTATCTCGGTGTGTCGCCTACCGAATATCGTAGACAACAGAGTATGAAAAAAGAGGTTTAGTCAGTTTTGACTAAACCTCTTTTAATATATAGAGCTTTTTAGAAGTTTACACCAAAGTTTAGTGTTAGGCATCCGTTGTGCGACTTGTCGAACTCGTCGTGGCAGATGTTCGATAAGCCCACATCGTATGTAAGGTCGGCATAGAACATATCGTAACCTACGCCGCATCCAAAGCGCAAACCACCGTCAAATCTCTGGAAATATTGTTTTGAGAATGAGCTTTCTGCTTTGCGCTCCTCATAGTTGCGTATCTTTCCGCTTATTCCGCATGCAAGATAGCAGCCTGCAAAAGGCTGTACAGAGAAGTCGTCGTCTATCTCGATGGCATACTTAACCACTGCTGGCAACTCAAGGTAGTTAAGGTCGTAGGTCATCTTCTTGCCGTCTTTTAGCATCTTCTTTCCACCTTTCTCGGTATAGAATAGTCCGGTCTCGATGTAGAGTGGCTCTTGGTCGATAAGGGCAAATCCCACAACGGCACCGATGTTGAGACCTGTCTGCGAGTTGCCACCGTCAAGATTAGGGTCGTCCGAATTGACTGTTGAGAACGATGGACCTATACGTAAGCCATAATAGTTGGCTCTCTGGCCAAAGAAGCTGTCGTAATGGTTCTGCGAGTAGTCAAGGTGTCCTGTGCGGTCGTTGTAGTAGCGGCTACTCTTGTATGCCTGTGCATTGGCAGGTGCAATATACAGCATAAGGGCTGCTATTGCCATCAGTAAAATCTTCTTCATCTTTGCTTGTTTTTATTGTTTCCTTTTGTTTTCAACGGCGAAGGTAGCAATTTATGCGACAATATCACAAGGATTTTCCCTAAAATAGAGTAGGGAAACCCCACATTTCTTATTTTAGCTTACTGATAGTGGCCTTTACCCTTTCTGCCGATGTGTACATCAGTGTCGACTCGTCGGCATCCTTATCGCCCATATATACGTTGGGGTTGGCATATTGCATATGGCTCTTTACAGGTATGCGTGCCGAGAAGTGAAACTCGTTCACTCCTGTCTCTTCGTGTATCTTGCTTATGTTGTTCTCGTTCACTCCGCAACCGGCAAGTATCTTTATGCGTCCAGCTGCAGCCTTGTTGAGCTTGCGCAACAGGTCGATGCCTTGCTCTGCAGTGGGTTGCTGTCCTGATGTCAGTATACGGTCTATGCCAAGCTCACACAGTTGTTCGAGTGCAAGCATAGGGTTGGCACAACGGTCGAATGCACGATGAAATGTAACCGACATATCGCCTGCTGCATCCTTCAAACGTTGGTTGTTCTCTATGTCAATACTGCCGTCTGCCTTAAGGCATCCTATTACAACTCCGTCTACACCGAGCTGGCGGCACATGCGTATATCCTCTTCCATGCGTTCCACTTCGAGTGGCGTGTACAGAAAGTCGCCGCCTCGTGGGCGTATTATCACATGCAGACGTGTCGTGTTGAGCATACGTCGTGCTATTTTTATTTCTCCGTATGATGGTGTGGTGCCTCCTTCGGGTATTCCTGCACACAGTTCTACACGGTCGGCACCGCCTTCTTGCGCTGCCAGACAACTCTCTACACCATTGGCGCATACTTCAAAGAGACATATTTTTGATTCGTTTTGCATTTTGGATTGATTTTGTTCACGAAAATACATAATTATGTTGAGAATGGCAAATATTTTGAATAACTTTGCAACGTAAAACTAATCAAAATAATATTATTAATAACTATGAACAAATCTTTTATTCTTTCGGCGGCTCTTTTCGCCTCTTCGTTGTCAGTCTCTGCACAGTCTACACCACGCAATCAGCTTACTCCCACTCCTCCTATGGGTTGGATGACATGGAATCTCTTCCAGGGTGATATTTCAGATAAGCTGATACGCGAGACTGCCGATGCCATGGTGGAGGGCGGATACGTGGACGCTGGCTACAAATATATATTTATCGACGACCTGTGGCAGGGTGGCCGCGATGTTCACAATAATATGATACCCGACCCAAAGAAGTTTCCTAACGGTATCAAGGCACTTGCCGACTATGTTCACTCTAAGGGTATGAAGCTTGGTATATACTCGGATGCTGCCCAGCTTACATGTGGCGGATGGACCGCAAGTCTTGGGTTCGAGGAGCAGGATGCCCGTACATTTGCTTCATGGGGTATCGACTACCTTAAGTACGACTATTGCAATGCTCCTATCGACAGTGCCACTGCACGCCAGCGCTATCGTACAATGGCTGATGCTCTGTCAAAGTCTGGACGCGATATAGCTCTTGGTATTTGCGAGTGGGGACAGCGTCAGTGCGAGGAATGGTGTGAGGAGGTTGGCGGACAACTTTGGCGTACCACTTACGATGTTCGTGATATGTGGAAGGACGTAACTAATGAGGGTGGCATGGGCATCCTCGATATCGTCAACATCACTTCTCCGCTTTCTTCATACGCACGCAAGGGTCAGTGGCCTGATATGGATATGCTCGTTGTAGGTTTGCATGGTGTCAGCGGTCCGTCAAGTGCTTTGGGCGGAAAGGGATGTACACAGGCCGAATACCAAACACAGATGAGTCTATGGTGTATGTTCTCGTCGCCGCTTGCCATGACCAACGATATGCGCAAGGTTAGCGAGGAGGATAGACGCATATTGCTAAACCGCGAGGTTATTGCTATCAACCAGGATCCTCTCGGAAAGGTGGCCGAGCGCAAGGTCAATACTGATACTCATCAAATCTTTGTACGACCGCTTGCCGATGGCTCTTATGCTGTGGCTCTGCTCAATGTGTCGGATGCTCCGCTTACACTTACTGCCGACTTTGCCAAGCTTGGTCTTTCGGGCAAGTATACTGTGCGCGACCTTTGGCAGCACCGTGATATTGCCAAGAATGCCAAGAGCTGGAGGGGCAAGGTGCAGGCTCACGAGACAAAGGTGTTCCGGTTGAAGTAATAAAGCAACATCGCTGCATTTAAATTGTAGAATACTTCTTTATAATTGTTCCATATTGCTCTCTATAGAATGTTTTAAATTACTTTTATAGATTAAATATTGTCTTTTATGTCAGAAAACAATATCTTTGCAATATAAAACTGAACTATTATGAAGAAGTATTCTGTTATTATAATGAGTGTGGCTCTTGTTGCAAGCAGTTGCACTACAGGAGCTGGAGCGGGTGCCTATGCTGGTAGCTCGTTCGGTTCTGTATTGGGTTCTGCCATTGGTGGTATTGTCGGTGGTCCGCATGGCAGTGATGTAGGCACTATAGTTGGTATGGCAGGTGGTGCTGCTATGGGTGCAGTTATTGGCAATGCAGCCGACAAACAGCAGTATCAAGACCAAAGCGATGACTTGGCTCGACGCAATCAGCGTATACAGCGCCAAAAGGCTCAGCGCGATAGGTCGTATAACGATTCGTATACCCAGCCCGACGATACATATATGCCGTATTCTGATAATGGTGAGCCTACAGGTAGGTCAACTACTCCTGTTTACGAACAGCCTTACAGCAATAATCAGCAACCGTCCAACGATATTGACCCTACACAGATGGTTGACAGCACAAATTCGGGCGACGATCGTATCGACTTTGATATGTCGGCTTCGCCGGCACAGTTAAGTCATAGCGAGGGCATGCAAGAGTCGGTTGATGCCAGTCGTGTGGAGCAGATATATGGTGCTAAGGCGAATGCCGAGGTAAGCAGAATCACAATCAAGAATGTTCGGTTTGTAGATACTGCAGAGCCTAATGTGCTTCATGGAGGCGAAGTGGGCAAGGTGATGTTCGAGATGTACAACGAGACACAGGCTCCTATATACGACTTCTTGCCTACAGTTGTTGAGGCTGAGGCCAATAAGCGCATATATATATCGCCGAGTGTGCGTGTAGAGAACATAATGCCTGGCCAGGGCTTGCGCTATACAGCTACGGTTAAGGCCGACAGTCGCATTAAGGATGGAGAGATACGCCTGCTTGTTTCGGCGCAAAAGAACGACAAGCCTATATCTTATGTCACTGTAGTTAAGGTTGCCACTGTGCGATAATTGTCGCACGGTGATAGCCTATGGCTGTTCGATGAATATTCATTGTCGTGTTTTTCAGTCGTCATCGTCCACTGTCTTCACATACTGCTTGTATTGTTTTCCCTTTTTGGGGAAGTGGAGTATGCCGTTTTCCGGCAAGGTATATTCGGTTACCTCGAAGTCTATTTCTGGCATATCTTCCTTTTCCGGAAGATATGGTATTTTGCTATTGTTGTAGCGTTCTACCTTAACAACCGCTATACCTTGGTCTATCATTCCTATTTTTCGTGCCGCTCTATGCGACAGGTCTATTATTCTGCCGCGTGTATGTGGACCACGGTCAGTAACCCTTACTATTACCCACTTACCGTTGCGCTCGTTGGTTACTTTTAGCAATGTACCAAATGGATATGAACGATGTGCACAGGTAAGGCTGTCATGGTGTATGCGCTCACCACTACTTGTGCGTGCTCCAGTGGCGCGTTTAGAGTAAAAGGAAGCCTTTCCCCTCTGCGTCTGTGCGCTGATGGGAATAGCTATCTGTGATGTGAGGGCAACAACTGTTGCCAAAATTATCCTACTTAAATTCACTATAATAATATAAATATGGTTGTGTTTTCATTGAAGAGTGGGGCGCAAATGTGTGGTGATATAAAGCTATAGGGTGTGTCAAAGCTCAACCAATGAGACTTGACACACCCTTATTAATGTTATACTATACCTTGAGCCATCATGGCATTGGCCACCTTCATAAATCCAGCGATGTTTGCACCGCGAACATAGTCGATGTAGCCGTCGGCCTGCTTGCCATACTTCACGCACTGCTCGTGTATAGAGTGCATAATGTAGTGCAGCTTCTCGTCAACCTCTGCCTCACTCCAACTCAGACGCATTGAGTTCTGAGTCATCTCAAGACCTGATGTTGCCACGCCACCTGCGTTTACAGCCTTGCCAGGAGCAAAGAGTTGCTTTGCAGCAACAAACTTGTCAACAGCTTCGGCTGTGCAACCCATGTTAGAAACCTCGGCAACACACAATGGCTTCTGTGCCAAAATCATGTCGGCATCGGCACCGTTAAGCTCGTTCTGTGTAGCACATGTCAGGTATATATCGGCCTTAACCTCCCAAGGCTTTTTGCCTGCAACAAACTTAGAGCCAGGGAATTCGTCCTCGTAAGGTTGGCAAATGTCGTTGCCAGAGCCGCGAAGCTCGAGCATATAGTCAATCTTGTCGCCTGCGATACCAGCCTCGTCAAGGATGTAGCCGTCAGGACCAGATATTGTTATCACCTTTCCACCGAGTTCGGTTGCCTTCTTTGCAGCACCCCAAGCCACGTTGCCGAAGCCAGATATAGCCACTGTCTTACCCTTAAGGTCAAGACCATGTGTGGCAAGCATCTGCTGTACAAAGTATAGGGCGCCATAACCTGTTGCCTCAGGACGGATGCGTGAGCCACCAAACTCAAGGCCCTTGCCTGTAAGCACGCCCTGATACTGGTGTGTAAGTTTCTTGTACATACCAAATAGGTAGCCTATCTCTCTGCCGCCTACGCCAATATCGCCTGCAGGAACGTCCTCGTCAGGACCGATATGACGGTAAAGCTCTGTCATGAATGCCTGGCAGAAACGCATAACCTCAGCGTCGCTACGTCCACGTATAGAGAAGTCGGAACCACCCTTGCCGCCACCCATAGGCAGTGTAGTAAGGGCATTCTTGAATGTCTGCTCGAATCCAAGGAACTTAAGGATAGAGAGGTTCACAGAAGGATGGAATCGCAAGCCGCCCTTGTACGGACCAATGGCGCCGTTGAACTGTACGCGATAGCCTATGTTTACATGCACTTCGCCCTTGTCGTCTGTCCAAGGCACACGGAACGTAATGATACGCTCGGGTTCTACAAGGCGCTCGATGAGCTTTGCTTTCTCAAACTCTGGGTGCTGGTTGTAAACGTCCTGGATAGAGATAAGGACTTCGCGAACTGCCTGCAAGTACTCTGCTTCGCCCGGGTGCTTAGCCTCGAGGTCGTGCATAATTTTTTCAACATTCATAGTAAAAGGTTTTTTAGTTGTTTTATATAGATTATCGTTGTGTCATTTCAACAACGCAAATATAGCTTTTTTGATTGTTACTACCAAGTAAAAAACCGAGTTTTTCGCTTTTTTAATTTACTTTTAGATACTACCTAATATTGTGTGCGTAAACATAAAAACCTGTTGCATCCCTATACCTTATTATATATGTGCTTTCTCCGATTCGGTTGTTACGGCTGTTTAAGTGTTTGTCTCTACCTTTTATGGTATGCGCTTGTCGTCAATATTCTTGTTGAGTATTTTAAATAGGTTCATCCGGAATATGGAGTGATAGAAGTGTAAATTGCCGTTTATCGGGGAGAGGCTCTTGTACTTGAACTACTTTGCTTGTAGTTCCCACAGAATGCACAGGCTTCTGTGTGGTCTGTGCATTCTGTGGGAACTGCATACAAAAGAACTACAAGTAAAATTGTACGTCCATTATACGAACATCAAGACGCCAACTTCCACGATAAACTCCAGCTTGTATCACTCCAAATATCGGATGAACATTTGAATAGTATAGTATACGTCTTAATCTGTTAAATAAATATAAAACTCTTATCCCTCTATACATCTCTATTCTTCATGTCATAAAAAATGAGTAATTTTGCAGACCGATTAATCGGGGATACACTTAGAGTCCCCTGCATGAGAGTGTTAATAGCGTGCGCTAAAGAATAGGCCAAGCGGCGTGGTTAGTGAATCGCTCGTGCAAAAAATGAATGTTTTTTAGTAGTAATATTTTAATTTAAACAATGAACACTTTAAGTTACAAGACTATTTCCGTAAACAAGGAAACAGCTAAGAAGGAGTGGGTGGTTATCGATGCCACAGACCAGGTAGTAGGTCGTCTCTGCTCTAAAGTAGCAAAATTAATCCGCGGAAAGTACAAGCCAAGCTTCACACCTAACGTAGACTGTGGAGACAACGTAATCATCATCAACGCAGCCAAGGCTGTTTTCTCTGGTAAGAAGGAAACAGACAAGGTTTACACACGCTATACTGGCTATCCTGGAGGTCAGCGTTTCAATACTCCTGCAGAGCTCCGCAAGCGTCCTGATGGCATGGATAAGATTATCCGTCACGCCGTTAAGGGTATGCTTCCTAAGGGTCCTCTCGGTCGTCGCCTCCTCGACAACCTCTACATCTATGATGGAACAGAGCACAAGCACGAGGCTCAGCAGCCAAAGGCTATTGATATTAACCAGTATAAATAAAGCATAGAAGATGGAAATGATTAATGCAATTGGTCGCCGTAAGAGTGCCGTAGCTCGTGTATATCTCACAGAGGGCACCGGTAAGATCACTATCAACAAAGTAGAACTCGCTAAGTACTTCCCATCAGCAATTCTGCAGTACGTGGTTAAACAGCCGCTGCAGTTGCTCGGTGTAGAGGAAAAATACGATATTAAGTGCAACCTCGACGGTGGCGGCTTTACAGGTCAGAGCCAGGCTCTTCGCCTTGCTATTGCCCGCGCTCTCGTTAAGGTAGACGCTGAGGACAAGAAGACACTTAAGGTACAGGGCTTCCTCACTCGCGATGCTCGTGAGGTTGAGCGTAAGAAGCCAGGTCAGCCTAAGGCACGTCGTCGCTTCCAGTTCAGCAAGCGTTAATATTTGGACTCTGGCTGAGACACATTATTATATATATAGCACACCGTGCACGATATGTGTGGCTTAGCTATCTCCAAAGTTTAGCATCCAAACTCGCGAGACCGAAATGGAATGACGAGTTACGAATGACGAGTTACTAATTATAACTCCTAATTCTTAATTCCTAATTCAACACTCGTTACTCGTGGGCTGGTTCAATTCAACTCAAAGGAAAGTAAACAATTTAACAAAACAAAGAAATGTCAAGAACTAATTTTGACCAGTTGTTAGAGGCAGGCTGTCACTTTGGCCACCTCCGTCGTAAGTGGAATCCCGCAATGGCTCCTTATATCTTTATGGAGCGCAACGGCATTCATATCATTGATTTGCACAAGACTGTAGCTAAGGTTGACGAGGCTGCTGAGGCTTTGAAGCAGATCGCTAAGTCGGGCAAGAAGATTTTGTTCGTCGCTACTAAAAAACAGGCTAAGGACATCGTTGCCGAGAAGGCTGCGAGCGTAAACATGCCTTACGTTATCGAGCGTTGGCCGGGCGGTATGCTCACCAACTTCCCGACAATCCGCAAGGCTGTGAAGAAAATGGCGAACATCGACAAGCTCATGAACGACGGAACATTCTCTAAGCTCTCTAAGCGTGAGCTTCTGCAGGTGACACGTCAGCGTGCTAAGCTGGAGAAGAACCTCGGTTCTATTGCCGACTTGACTCGCCTTCCTAGCGCTTTGTTCGTTATCGATGTAATGAAGGAGAATATTGCAGTGAAAGAGGCTAACCGCCTTGGTATTCCTGTATTCGCTATGGTAGATACTAACTCTGACCCACGCGATATCGACTACATCATCCCTGCTAACGACGATGCTAAGGATTCTATCGACGTAGTTCTCTCAGCTTGCTGCGGTGCTATCGCAGAGGGTCTTGAGGAGCGCAAGGTAGAGAAGGCTGATGAGAAGGCTGCTGCTGAGCAGAAGGAGGGCAAGGCTCCCCGTAAGGCTCGCAAGGAAGAGGCCGCTGCCGAGTAATCAATAGACTATTATACAAAATCGGAAATTCTTTATCAGGAATGGAGAATTTCCGATTTTTGGGTTAATGGCATAAGCGTTTATTAAGAACATTATTAATTAATAACTAATAAATATAAAACAATGGCTATTTCAATTGAAGATATCAAGAAGCTTCGCGCCATGACAGGTGCTGGTCTTGCTGACGTTAAGAAGGCTCTCACTGAGGCTGAAGGCGATTTCGATAAGGCAAAGGAGTTGCTCCGTGAGCGTGGACTCGCTATTGCTGCTAAGCGTTCTGACCGTGAGACTTCTAACGGTTGTGTTCTTGTTAAGAAGGAAGGCAATTTTGCTGCTATGATCGCTCTTAAGTGCGAGACCGACTTCGTTGCTAATGGTGCCGACTTTATCAAGTTGACACAGGATATCCTCGACGCTGCTATCGCGGCTAAGGCTCAGACTCTTGACGAGGTTAAGGCTCTTAAGCTTGGCGAGGCTGACGTTCAGGCTGCTGTTACACAGCGTTCGGGTATCACTGGCGAGAAGATGGAGCTTGATGGCTACAACGTTCTCGAGGGTGAGAACATCGAGGTTTACGACCACATGAAGAAGCATACTCTCTGTACTATGGTTCAGCTCAACCAGAACAACGAGGAGGCTGGTCATAAGATCGCTATGCAGGTTGCTGCTATGAAGCCTATCGCTCTCGACGAGGCTTCTGTACCTGAGGCTGTTAAGGAGGAAGAGCACAAGGTTGCTGTTCAGAAGACTAAGGAAGAGCAGATTGAGAAGGCTGTTGAGGTTGCCCTTAAGAAGGCTGGTCTCAATCCTAATCACTTCGACTCTGAGGACCACATCGAGTCTAACCAGGGCAAGGGATGGATCACCGCAGAGGACGTTGTTAAGTTCCGCGAGATCAAGGAGACCGTTTCTGCTGAGAAGGCTGCTAACCTCAACGAGAACATGATCCAGAACATTGCTAAGGGTCGTGTTGGCAAGTTCCTTAAGGAGAACTGCCTCGTTTGCCAGGAGTTCCAGTTTGGCGATGGCGACAAGCAGAGCGTTGCCGACTACCTCAAGAAGCAGGACAAGGATCTGAAGATTGTTGCTTACAAGCGCTTCACTCTTGCTGCTGAGTAATTAGAGCAATCAATTACGCATATTATTATATTGGGAGTTGCGAGGAGTGAAAGCTCTTTCGCAACTCCTTTTTTGTTTTTGCCACCATATATCATTGCATTATGAAGATATTTGCTGTAGGTATGAACTACCTCGAACACAATAAAGAGCTTCATGGCTCGTTATATAAACCAGAGAGTCCTGTGATTTTCACTAAGGCTGACACTGCCTTGCTTAAGGATCACAAGCCTTTCTTCATTCCCGATCACCTCGGACGTATCGACTATGAAACCGAGCTTGTTGTGCGCATCTGCCGATTGGGCAAGACTATTCCACAGCGTTTTGCTCATCGCTATTACGATGCTGTAACCGTAGGTATCGACTTCACTGCCCGCGAACTACAGTCTAAACTACGTGCCGATGGCAAGCCTTGGGACTTGTGCAAGGGCTTCGACGGTTCGGCTGCTTTGGGCGAGTGGGTGTCTATTGACAAGTTCCGCGATATACAAGCCATTCATTTCCATCTCGACATCAATGGCAATACCGTTCAGGAGGGATGCTCCTCAGATATGCTCTACAAGGTCGACGAGCTTATTGCTTACATCTCGCAGTACTTCACTCTTAAGACTGGCGATATTCTCTATACCGGAACTCCGGCTGGCGTAGGACCCGTTAATATCGACGACCATTTCGAGGGATATATTGAGGACCGCAAGGTGCTTGAGTTCAACTGCAAATAGTCACGCCACTGACTGTCACCCCTAAAACAAAATACTAACAATGTAACTAATTATGAAAATAAACTTGCGAGCCATATATATAATAATGTGTCTGTGCATGACGTCCGTGTCGGCTATGGCGCAGAAGTTCTACAACCTTACTTCGCAGGAAGTGAAGGTCGACTCTGTTTTGCCTCTCTTTGCCCATACCGAGAGCCTGCCTGCTGCCTATCGCGACTCCACATACACGTTCGAGATAGTATATCCCGAGTTTGTAGATATGCCTTCTGCCGATATTGTAGCCTATAGCCGTCTCGCTACAGCTTTGCCTCCTGCATTGCCGCAGGTACGCAGCTACGTGTCGTTCGACCGCAAGCTGCCTATGCTCCATGCCGAGTTCTGTCCTGTCGTTATGCGTAATGGCAAATATCAGGTGCTCGCAAGTTTTATGCTTCGCCGTGTAGCCCAAGCCAAGGCTGCTTCTATTACGACGCGCCTTGCCCGGGTCAACTCGCCTATGCAGTCGTCTCAGTTGACCGAAAATGTTGCTCCAGCCGATAGATATGCCAAGAAGAGCGTATTGCGCAGTGGCAAGTGGGCTAAGATTCGTGTACCTTCTTCTGGCATCTACCAGCTTACCGATGCCGTTGTGCGCAAGGCTGGATTCAGCAATCTTGCCAAGGTTAAGGTTTATGGATATGGTGGAAACCTGCAAAACGAGGTGCTCAATGCCGACGATCTTATCAGTTGCGACGACCTTCGCGAACTTCCAACATACAATACTGCAGACGGACGCCGACTGTTCTACGGTCGTGGACCGGTGTCTTGGTCGGCCGATACCAACAATCATGTGCGTAAACGCAATCCATACTCCGATTACGGCTACTATTTTCTTACCGAAAGCGATGCCGATCCCACCTACTATGCAGACTCTATACAGTTTGTCGCCACTATTCCTCAAGCCGATTTGTGCCACGATCTCTACGAGGTCGACGATTATGCCTATGCACAGTTGGGTCGCAACTTATGTGGCTCCAAGCTACTTTATGCTGGCGATTCGCTTGTTGTCGAGTTCGACAGTTCTCTGCGTTTTTCTTCATCAAGCTCTGCTCTCACAGTAAGCATTGTGTCTGATGCGCCTACTCTTATGTCTGTCACTCACAACGGTTACACCTTTCCGACGTATGCCTCTATATACAGCTCGGCATCGGGATCTATCAAGGCACAGAGTCAAACCGTAACATTCTCACAGTTGCAAACGCGCAGCGCGTCTGGTCGCGAGCGCATAGTGTTGCGTGTCATGAGCGGATACACACGTCTCGATTATGTGTCGCTCTCTTGGGGTTCCCCGCAATCCGTTCCTTCTCTTTCCGCTACCGCCTTTCCCGCACCCGAGTATGTGTACAACATAACCAACCAGAACCATCATGCCGACCCGCAAGCCGACATGGTTATAATTATACCTACATCCCAAAAACTCCTTGCTCAGGCGCAGCGCATAAAGAAGATGCATGAGGAGCGAGACGGTATGAGTGTCAACATTGTGCCTGCCGACGAGCTGTACAACGAGTTTTCAAGTGGCACACCTGATGCCTCTGCCTATCGCCACTATCTCAAGATGCTGTACGACCGAGCCTCTTCGCAAGCCGAACAGCCTAAGTATCTCTTGCTGCTTGGTGGCAGTGTATGGGACAACCGATTCAAAACTTCGCTTTGCCGACAGTACAATGCCGACGATTATCTGCTTGCTTTTGAGAGCGAGGAATCGTTCGATCTTATCAATAGTTATGTCGACGATGGTTTCTACGGTATGTTGGACGATGGCGAGGGAGCCAATCCTCTCTACCGCGACAAGGTGGATGTTGCCGTTGGACGTATGCCGGTTGTCAATGCTTCTGAGGCCAAGGCAATGGTTGACAAGTTGCTTTCGTATGTCGACAATGCCAATCGCGACGCTTGGCTTAATACGGTGTTCTTTATGGGCGACGACGGTGACCAAAACACGCATATGACCGATGCCAACACTGTTGCCGACCAGGTTATAAGCTCGTACCCAGGATATCTTGTAAAGAAGCTTATGTGGGATGCCTACAACATGGAGAGCACAGCTACGGGCAATTCGTATCCCGATGTCAGCACAGCTATAAAGAAGCAGCAAAGCCAGGGAGCTCTCATCATGGACTATGTGGGTCATGGTTCCGAGTGGCAGTTCTCCCACGAGAATGTATTGCGCATTGCCGACTTCCAAAACTTCTCCAACACCAACCTTCCGCTTTGGATAACGATTGGTTGCGACTTTATGCCTTTCGACCGTCTTGCCGATAACATCGGCATGAAGGCTGTGCTCAACCCCAATGGAGGTGCCGTTGCGCTCATAGGTTCTACACGTACCGTCTACTCCAACTATAATGCTTATCTGAACAAGGCTCTTATGCGTTATCTGCTTTCTACCGACGACGATGGCAAGCCTATGGCTGTAGGCGAGGCGCTGCGACGTGCCAAGAACGCCGCCAATACCGAGAGATATGCCAACAACTCCTTGCAGTTCTCGCTGCTTGGTGACCCTGCCATGCGTCTTAATCTGCCTACCGCACAGATTGTTATCGATTCTATCTGTGGCGTTAATGTCAGTCAGACTGCCTCTATGCCTAAGATGAAGGCAGGGGCTCTTGTTAAGGTGGCAGGACATATCGAGGGTGCCGATGCGTTCAACGGCAATCTCTCTTTGTGCGTGCGCGATAGTCGCGAAACTATTGTCTGCCGTCTCAACCAGCCCCTAGATGCTTCTGAGGCCTTTACTTATACCGACCGCACCAAGACCATATACAATGGACGCAACCGCATTGTTGACGGACAGTTCAGTGTAGAGTTTGCTGTGCCCAAGGACATCAACTATTCTGACGATACTGGTCTTATCACGGCATGGGCTGTATCCGACGACCACAGCATTATAGCCCAAGGCTATAGCGAGAGTTTCACGGTAGGCGAGAGCCAGCTTGCTGCCAACGACTCTATTGGTCCTTCGGTATATTGCTATCTCAATTCGCCCTCGTTCCAGAATGGAGGCACCGTAAACAGTACGCCATATTTTGTTGCCGAGATAACCGACCGCGATGGCATCAACGCCTCAGGCGCGGGCATTGGCCACGACATGCAACTATGTATTGACGGACGAGCCGATATGACCTATTCGCTCAACGACAACTTCCTCTTCGATTTCGGCTCCTACACCTCAGGCTCTACCTATTACAGTCTGCCACAACTCGACGAGGGATGGCATTCGCTAAGGTTCCGTGCGTGGGACATTCAGAACAACGCCACTGTATCCGAACTGCGCTTCTGTGTAGCCAAGAGTCTTAAGCCTACGTTCTCTATATCTTGCACCGACAATCCGGCTCGCGAGTCTACCACATTTATAATATCTCACGACCGACAGGGCTCCAACCTCGATGTCACTGTTGAGGTGTTCGACCTTAGTGGCCGACGCTTATGGTCGCATAACGAGAGTGGGGTGGGCAACGGTTCGGCTTACACCGTAACGTGGAATCTTACTACCGATGGAGGTGCCAGCCTTGACAGCGGCATCTATCTCTATCGTGTAAAGCTTGGTGCCGACAATGCCGTAAAGACATCCAAGGCCAAGAAACTCATCATTACAGGCAATAAATAGCACATTGCTGCGTTTTTTATAATGATAATATAAGTTTCGCAAGCGAAAGGAGTTAAGAAGTTAAGGAGTTATCGCGCCCTACGGTCGCTAAGGAGTTAAGCCATTAGTTTTTTTGCTTGATTTATAGCATTAAAAGCATTTGGCTTAACTTCTTAACTCCTTTAACTACTGAATTCTCTGAACTTGCGAAAGTTCAGAAGATAATATAATAATAAATGAAGAAGATATATCTTGCGGCTCTCACCCTTATGGGCATCTCGCCGCTCACAGCCACTGCTCAGGAGAAGGTGGATATGTTCAACCCTGAGAAGAACTCTGTAACATCGCAGTCGATAGCTCCCGATGCCCGTGCTGGTGGTATGGGTGATGTGGGTGCGGCTACCGACCCTGATGTGGCATCTCAATTCTGGAACCCTGCCAAGTATCCTTTTACAATATCGCGCGCTGGTGTGTCGCTCAACTATACACCATGGCTGCGCCAGCTTGTTAGCGACATCGACCTTGCCTACCTTGTGGGCTACTACCGCATTGGCGACTATTCGGCTGTGTCGGGTTCGTTGCGCTACTTCTCACTTGGTGAGGTGTTCTACGGCGATACAGACGATACTCAGATGACACTCAACCCGTATGAAATGTCGTTTGATGTGGCTTACTCCATCATGCTTAGCGAGAAATTCTCTATCGCAGCTGGTGTGCGCTGGATATACTCCGACCTTACTTATAACTACTCCGACACCTCATCGCCGGGTAGTGCTTTTGCGGTGGACCTTGCTGCATATTATCAGAACTACGTAAATATAGGGCAACGCGAGTGTCAGCTTGGTATTGGTCTCGACATATCCAATGTAGGTTCGAAGATAAACTTTGGTGGCGACGAGAACTCAGAGTTTCTTCCTGCCAATCTTCGTCTTGGTGCTTCGCTCATGGTTCCGGTTGACGAGTACAACCGTTTCTCTATAGCTGTCGATGCCAATAAGCCTCTTGTGCCAACTATGCCAGTTAAGATGGACGGCGAGTCGGACGAGGATTTCATCACACGCAAGCAGAACGATTACTACGACGTATCGCCTATCAGCGGTATATTCAAGAGCTTTGGCGATGCTCCTGGCGGTTTCAAGGAGGAAATGCAAGAGATACGTTGGAGTGTGGGTGCCGAGTATGTATACAACGACAAGTTCTCGCTGCGTGCCGGTTATCATCATGAGTCGGAGAATAAGGGCAACCGCAAGTACTTCACAGTAGGTGCTGGCTTCAAGATGAATGTCTTCTCGCTCGATGCCGGATATGTTATAGCCACAGCCAAGTCTAACCCGCTCGACCAAACCCTTCGCTTCTCGCTGTCGTTCGATATGGATGGCCTGAAGGATTTGTTCAAAAGGAGATAAATGGAATTTTGAGTTTTGAGTTTTGAATGTTGAATTATCGGCAGAGCCGATTTTGAATTATTCAATTTTGAATTAGGAATTAAGAATTCAAAACTCAAAATTCAAAATTCAAAAACTCAAAATGCGCGAAGCGCACAATTCAAAATTCAAAACTCAAAACTCAAAATTCATGATTATTCGTACCGGATTTGGATACGACGTCCATAAACTTGTAGAGGGCCGCGAACTGTGGCTCGGAGGCATACGTCTCGACTATCCTCTTGGCTTGCTTGGCCATAGCGATGCCGATGTGCTTATTCACGCCATTTGCGATGCTTTGCTTGGAGCTGCCAATATGCGCGATATTGGCTATCATTTTCCCGATACTGCTGCCGAGACTCTCAATGTAGACAGCAAGATATTGCTGCGTAAGACCATAGAGCTTATTGCAACCAAAGGCTATCGTCTTGGCAATATCGATGCCACTGTATGTGCCGAGCGTCCCAAGCTCAATCCGCATATCCCCGATATGCAGCGCTGTCTTGCCGACGTTATGCAGACAGATGTAGATAATGTGTCTATTAAGGCTACCACAACCGAGAAGCTTGGCTTCACTGGACGTATGGAGGGAATATCGGCATACGCCACTGTACTTATTGTAAAATAAAAGCCCCACCCCCAACCCCTCCCCCTTTAGGGAGGGGAATTATATGTTCTCCTGTCTTTCTAACCCCCATGTTCTTCTGTTCTCCTGTCTTAAAAACCTCATGTTCTTCTGTTCTCTTGTCTTTAAAAAAACATGTTCTTCTGTTCTCCTGTCTTAAAAACCCCTGTTCTCCCGTCTAAAAACAACTTTTTTCAAAAAAAGTCTTCAAAACATTTGGCAGTTTCAAATAAATCCACTACCTTTGCACTCGCTTTAAAGAACTAAGCAATGTTACTAAAGCAATACCGATAGGTTTTATCGGGCGTTTAGCTCAGCTGGTTTAGAGCATCTGCCTTACAAGCAGAGGGTC
>ERZ773165.122-NODE-122-length-68729-cov-21.015100_pt1 | contig 68729 bp, 96 predicted proteins | sample MGYA00581003_ERZ773165 | MGnify/ENA primary metagenome ERZ773165 (study PRJEB29015, sample SAMEA2737817) | human gut metagenome | biome: human gut; feature: human-associated habitat; material: faeces | place: China | collected 2012 ... | reverse complement strand
GAAGAATGCGAAGCCCCTGTTTTCTCGGCTGACCGCCTTTTGCTTTTGAATGGCTCGTACAATCTGGCGAAGCCCACATTAACGCTACGTGCTGGTTTCCGACATATTTCTGCAAGTCTACTTTGAAAATATCTTCTGTCAGATGCAGCGTTCCGGGATGATTCGTCTTGTGCACCAGGATAGCGTCAGGGTCGTGATTGATTGCTATATCTACTGATCTGCCGAGCGCCATCTCAATTCCTACTGAAGCGCCACCTCCGCCTCAGCCTGCGAAACAATCAATTATTAACTGTTTCTGCATCTGGCATCACCTCGCTTTCTCCGAACCCAAATTCCTTGTTAATATCAAAAGAATCAAATTCGATCTGTAATCCCATTTCTTCCTTAATTTCCTTATATGCTGCTTCAACGCCGACTTCCTCAACATATCTTTCGGCTTCGGTAATCTTATCAATGAAATTCTGGTTTGCTTTCTTGAATCCCCATGCTTTCTTGATTGCAATAACAGAAATCAAAATATTTGCCACAGCAATATAATCTTCTGCTTTCCACAGTTTTTTCTGTGATTCTTTGATAAGCTGCTCTCTAATTTCCTGTTCTTTTGAATCCAAATACGTTTTAAGAGATCCGATTCTTACGCCAGTCTGCCTGGAAGCCTGCTCCATTGTAAAGCCAGTTATGTTAAGTGGTGCCGGGATTAAGCTTCTTTGATTTTTTGGCTTTTTGATCTTCAACTTTCCCATCAACAGCCCTCCTTATCTTCTGAGTCAGAATGTCAAATTCCATCAACATCCTGCGATCATTCTTGTTTGAATATGCGATTGTTTGCTGCCCATCATATATGACCGCATATCTTCCGTTAATGTCATATGCCCCGCTGATTGCCTGCGATATCTGACTTCTTGTCTTTCCTGTCAATTCTGATATTTCAGCAAGCGTTAGCTCCCCGATATACTTTGAACCGTCGTATACGTCATACAGTTTCATGTTTCTTTACTCCTATCAGTTCGTATGTCCTGTGCGAACCAGTTCCGTGAAATACGATCAATCCATCGTCCTCAAACTGTCTTAGATGCCTTTGAACGGCACTCATACTGATATCTAGTTCCTCAGATATCTTCTTGGTTGTTGGAGTCCCTTTGTGAGACATTGCGTATTTACGGATGAAATAATAAATATCCTTACGGTTCTGCATCCATTGCATGTGTTTTTGATGCCGTAATGCGTCCATGTGTTATACCTCTTTGTTATCATCAGTACAGGCTTCTTTTTACTTTGCGCATTCCTAAAAATTTTCCATCAGACGAAAATTCGGATACGAATTTAACATCAGGATCCATTGCCGGGTCACGATATTCCCCGATGATTTTTTCTCCTCCGTGCCCATCGCTTTTTACGTATGTTTCTTCGTACATATCTGATTTCTCCTTAATCTTTTTCTTTGTATGTATTCTCATCAATCAAGTTCTGGAACTTTTCAAAAGCCCGGATTGATACTTTGTTGCTCTGTTTCTCTGGTTTCAGTGAAACTTGCAAGTGTGTGTCTATGATGTGGGACAGCTCTCTGGCAAGAATTTTCTTGCCTTGCTGTATGCCGTCCCTATAGCCTTTAGCGGGCTTAAATTCGTTTATCTTCTCCTTTCCTTCGCCTTGGCTACCAGATGTTTTGTTGTACCTGCATTGATACCCTCTTTTGGTATATTCCAGAATCCAAAACTGCTCCATTTCATCCAACTTATCTGCTGGATAATGCAAAAAGCTAATCATCCATCCATACGGGTTATCTTCGCTGAAAAAACCTCGTTTTTTTATTGACAGATCAATATGTTGATAACCCGTGAGGTGTGAGCACATCCTTTGAATTATATGAACTGCCTGCCCGATATAAAAATACTGGATTCCGTTTTCATCAATTCTAGTCAGAAAATAGATTCCGCTTTTATTGTCGAGTCTCGGATTGATTTTCAACAGTCTTTTTTTATTCTCAGCTTCAATTGCCTTGGCTTTTACAAAATTTTTATAGTTGCTATTCAAAAACTTATCACCTCGATTCATTCTTTGGTGTATTTTTGATACCATTATGATACCACTTCGATACCTGCATTGCAAGATAAAAATGATACCACTTTGGTACCTGATTGACACCGATAGACAAAAATGCTACAATGTTCTAAAAACAAGGGAGGGATTACACATGGCTATCAAGTCTGACAAGACCAGAACTAACATCACGTTCCCGATACATCTTAAAGAACAACTTGAGCAGATTGCCAAGCAGGAGAACAGAAGTTTCAATAATCTGGTTATTACCATTCTCCAAGATTTTGTAAAAAGTGCCGATAAATAGTCGGTGCTTTTTAATTTTCCCTGTATGGATCCTGAAATGGCTGCCAGGCGATAACGGTACCATTGAAAGTTGGGTGTGTTAATTTCCATTTTCCGTCTGTTGTGTACGCTGTTTCCGTCAAAATAGTTCCGTCTGCATATTTTACTTTAACTATGACTTTGTACGACGTTTTCTCAAACATTGATTCGGACCATTTGTTTGTTCCTTTTAATCTTGCAAAAATGGAATCGTACTCTTTTGGCATTCTTTCACTTACTGGAATCCATCTATTTTTCATTTCTTTCTCCTTTCAAAACGGGCACAAATTCAAATCAACATTCAGTTCCGGTCTTGCGATCTGCACCAGAACATCATCCCCGGCAACGTCCTGTATCTTATTCTGCATCACTTCCGGATTTCCCCATCCCTCTGACAGGTGGCATAGCGTTATAGTTCTGAGCGAAGCGGTCTTGTTCACTCGAATAATCTCTTTTACAGTAGATAAGCTGCTGTGCCCCCGGACGGAGTGCTCAAACTTAAACGAATCCTGTTCTGGCGATTCGTCCAGATGATTGCATTCTATAAGGAAGTGATTTATTCTCATGTTCTTGAATGTGAACGGCAAATATGAGAAGTCTGTCGCATATATCAGTCGTCCGCATTCTTCATGAGATATCAAGTACGCGAAGTTTGGTGTCTTGTCGTGTGGGACGTAGAACGGCGTTACCCGGAACGAACCTATGTCCTTTGGTTTCTTTTCTGGCAAGCCGATCATCAGCTCGCCAGAGATTGTGTTTACACTCTCAACTGTCTCGTCATTGGTGTAAATTTGAATGCCGGACTGCATAAGCTTCTGAAATGATTCCATGTGATCTCCATGTCCATGAGTCAGCAGACAGCCCGAAACATCTGATATCCTATAAGAAATTCCTTTTAAAATCTCTGAATACTTGCATCCACAATCCAAAAGTAAGATTTCGCCGGATTCGGATTTAAGCGCATAGCAGTTTCCCGGCTGACTGCCTGTATTTATTATTTTCATGAACATTTTGAATCACCTCGCTTTCAACTTATACCTCGTAATCCTCCGGAAACCTAAATATAACTTCATTCATTCCAATTTTAGTAACATCTCCCGCAAGGCTTTTGATATGTATTCCAAGGCTTGCATCATTCAGCATTGACATTACATCTACGCAATTCTTCTTTGATGAATAGCCTGCCATCAAATACGGGATTTTCCGCGTATCGCCCGAAAACACCGCCTGAATATGATTTTCAGACACAATAATAGCTGTCAGGTCATATGGAAGATTGATTTCTCCATCCTGCGATATAATCCTCATAGTTCTCACCTCGTTTCTCGAAATAGCCTTTTACTGACTCATAGTACGGGCAGTTCTCACACCGCCCGATACAAGCCATATATTTTCCGAACTTTCCTGAGTCGCACCGATCAAAATTGATGCAGTCGAAGTACATCATGTTCGATCATCTCCGAAGAATAATTCTCTCATGTCAACCGGTTCGTATTTCTTATGCAATAACTTCTTATTCTGTCTCGCCCCGTGTGGGTCATTGCACATGAAGCTTCTGCATATCTCCGGTCTGACCGGATAAATCTCACATTTATTATTCCTTTTTGAGTCATTCAAAAACGGACAGGTCAGGTCAAGTCCAAAATTCTTGACTGGATAATTGTGTTGCTGTTCCTGTATATGATTCTTTTTGATGTACCGTCTGATTTCTTTTATCTCTTTACCAGAAACCGGGAGTAGGGTGGAACAGCAAGCACCGCACCCTACACATTTTCCATTCTCTGTGTAGTCATAAAGACCATTCTCCATATTTTTGAACGCTTCTGCTAATGTTCCTACCATATTAATGTAGCTTCCCTTCTACATTTCCTCCTGCTTCATAAAATCTGGAATGCTTGGCTCCTGTCCTGCTTCCGAAACTGGTTCTTTCTCGGCGGTCTTTACGACTTCTGCGACCGTTGTCTGTTTAGGCTGTTCTTCGATTGCTACTGGTTCGTCTGGGATAAATTCTTCTGCGTTGGCATTCTGCTCGATTTCATAAGCAACTTCATGTTCAATAATGTCCTGCTTTGGAATTTCTTCTGTGGCTTCCTCGACTTCCTGAATGAAAGCGTCACCATGGCTATTGATAATCTGCTTTAATGCACGATTGATAACTGTTTTCTTTGCCATCTGGTCAGTAAATTTCTGATGCGTTCCATTGCCACTTTCCTTGTAACCATAACCCTGTGACCAAGCCTGCTTGATCTGTTTTATGTTCATTACTTCCAGATGCTTTGTTCCGTCTTCCATCAGAACTACTGCATATGCCCCAAGAATCTTATCGTTGTCAATGTTCATAAAATCCTGTTCATGAGAATCCAGAACCTTGTTTCCATCTTCGATATGATATTTGAACTTATCACCGTCGTAGATGATCTCAGCATGAATATCTTTCATTCCGTATCTTCTGGCGATCGTGATGTTTCCAAAGTAAGACCTCTGAAACTGGCACTGACCGGCATAACTAACGAAATAGCCCTGTTTTTTCTGCACTGAAAGCCCAAGTGTTGCCATGTTCATAAGGCTGTTTGCAATGCTTGTAGCTGTGCAAGATTCCAGAACTGGCTTATTATTTCTGTCTTTTGTTTCTTTCAAAACCAGATATGCTCCCATAAGTGCATTGCTGAGATTATAGTCTTTTGGAAAAGAAAGACCATATTTGCATTTTTCTTCAAGCTGTTTGGTCAGTCCATCAATGAATGAGTTGTTGATTACGATTGCCGCCTGCTGTTCTCCTGCTGTTGCTAACTGTGTTTTATTTGCCATAACAATTCTCCTTTTCTATTAATTATTAAGCTTCCGTTACTGTCATATCCCCCTCAGCAACTTTCAAGAATATCAACTGTGCATCTTCCTTAATGCCTGCCAGACTGCTGTTGTCCAGCTCTGCTGCACAGTCTACGAATATCGGATAACTCACTCCGTAAAACTTCTGTAAACCATCCATGATGGCAATTTTTCCTTTCATCATGAGTGCTGTATTGGCATTCCCGATTAATTTCTTCCAGTTACCGTCCTTGTCCTGCACGTACCAGATACACGCATCTACAACTTCGGCGTTTTTCTGCGTATCGAACAGTTTTACCTTAACCCCGTCAAAATACTGGTTTACCGCATCTTCAAGGGCTGTATTCTTCGCCATGCTCAGTGATTTCAGTTCATCCAGAATCATCTGTGCATCTGCTTTCTTCTGGGAATATTCCTTCCTGCTGGCTTCCAACTTCCCAATCTGTTCGTCAATTCGGACGTTGTTGTTGGATTCTCCGATTTTCTGATTGACTGCTGCCAATTCCTGCTTTTTCCCGGATAACTGCTCTGAAAGCTGTTTCTTCGCTTCTTCGCTATCGTCCAGAGAATTAAGTTCCTGCTCTTTCTCTTTGATTGATACAAGAATTTGCTGATATTCAGCGTTTTCTGAGAAATCTGGCTCTTTCGGTATAGCTTCCAGATTCTCGTTTTCTGCGTCCAGAGAAGTTTTGATCTGCTCTAATTCATCTGTCAGTTTGGAAATCTCAGATGTGAGAATTTCTTCCTGCTTATGCGCTTCTTTCATATCGGCAGACGCTTTGTTTCCAGCCTGAATAATTTCATCAAGTTTGCGTTTCTTGTCCTGTTCCCATTCTTCCTGAGCTTTCAACTGCTGATTGATTCTTTCCTGCTTCCTCTGCTCGAATCCGCTCTTTAACTGCTCAATCTGCTCTGATGGAAGATTCTGGCCGCAAGTCGGGCAAATAGTATCTGCATCATTGAATGTCTCAGATTCAATATTTTCCAGAACTGTGTCGTCCCATTCTGTGTCCTTGATTTTGGGATATTGCGTTCTGGCGTTCTGCAACTTTTCGAGAAGTTCTTTCTTCTGTGCTCTCAGGCTCTCCAAATCGGAAGTTTTTCTGTTTAATTCGGCTGCTTTCAGATTTCTTTCTGACTCCAACTCATTGATTTTAATTTGAATTGCAGTTTTTCTCGTTGAGACTTCTTCATATGCTTTTGACTCGAAAGAGTATTTCCGAATACCTAAATCTGAAAGCTCCTCTCTGAGCTTTCTGATTCGCTCGTTCCCTGCCTGTGCAATCTGCTTTTCGAGGTCAGAAATCTGTTCCTGCAAGGCGTTCTTCTGCAATTCCAATTCGGCAACATCAGCGTCAACCTTTGACTGCTCCATACCGATGATCTGGTTTGGAATGGCTTTCAACTGTTCCTCTGTCTTTTTCAGTGTTGCGCTGTTCATGGCTTTGATTTCGTCTGCCTTGTAGGTTTCCAGAAGCGGTACTAACTCGGCACAGTCTGGAACTGTCTTGGCAATCTCTAAATCTGTTTTCCCGGCACCGTCTGACATGGAGAACAGAATCTTTCTGGCATCTGCATCTTTCAGGTCTGTGAAGATTTTCATGTGGGATAACATAAGGAAATTATCAAAGTCAAACCCCCGTTCTTTCAAATCGGCTTTAAAATCTCTTTCAGCTTTCGGAACGCTGTTGATTTCGTATTTGTTGGATAATGCAACCTTGCCCGGTTTCCCGTCCTTTGGTTTACTTTCTGTGCGCTTCTGGAATTTCGCTACGCTTACTGGCTTTCCATCAATTACAAGGTCAATATCGGTTCTTGGCAGACATTCTCTGCCATCATCCGGTCTAATATCCGGGTTGCTCTTTAAACTGTAGTCCTTGTCACAGAACACCCACATGAAAGCATCTGCCAGTGTAGTTTTTCCACATCCGTTCTTCCCAGAAACTATTGTTCTGTGTCCAAACTCTATTTTCTTTTCCGGCTGACCTTTAAAATCGGTCAATCTAATCTCTCTTACTTCGATTTTTTTCATATTACAAAATCTCCAATCTTTTTACTAATACTTCCAACGCTGTTACCCACTCTTGGCTCTGATCAGACCAAAGTTCCCGGCTCTGGAATCTTCCACAGAGCTTGATTTTCGCTCCTTTTTTTAGATTCTCTACGGCATCTGCGTTTTCTTCCCAACACAAACAACTGATTGCGTCTGATCTGGTATATCCGTCTTTTTTCTTTCTGTTTACTGCCAGAAGTATTCTCGCCAACTTCCTGTCGTTGTTCGCACCAATCATCTTTATTGCCGGCTTTTTAATCAAATATCCGGTCAGATAAACTTCGTTTGCATCATGTTCTTCCAATCTTTCAAGGTACTGAATGTTCGTTGCTCTTACATACGCTGTAAGACTTTTCTTTCCATCTTCCCGGACTGTACGACTTCGCATTTCGCCATATACGCTGGCAATTAGCTCTGTTTCTCTTGAAATCATGTATTCCGGCACAATAATCGGAAGAATATCATAAGATGTACTCTTTCTGAATATTGTCATTCTTCCCTCGTACATCTTGGTTCCACCGTATTCTTCATGTGAGAATACAAACCCTGCCGGAATGTCACCTGATAAAAGTACCTGGTTTTCGTCACGCATCTTCATGTGGTATATCACCCTCTTTCAATATCCTTGTCAGCATTAAGCCGAGTGTTACAACTGTTTCTCTGAGATTCTTGTTTTCGGCTTTAAGTTTCTGTCTTTCTTTCTCAAGGTCGGAAATAATCTCGCTTGCAAGTGTTGGTGTTTCTGCGTTCTGGATGTGTGTTTTTGACATAAAAAATGCCCTCCTAATTATTTATTTGATAAATACAGGAAGGTGTGTTATACTTGTCCTGTATTTAACTTAGCCAAATTAAGTTAGATACGTGGCTCCATGTGGTATGTCGGTACCTGTGGAGCCAAACCTTTACTCTTCTGCAATAAATTCTCCATTTACAAGTTTATAAAATGTATCAGGTTTTATCTTTGCTCCGTCTACTTTCGCAGACTTCACATCTACAATATGGTATGTTTCGTCTTCAAATTTCTTCCATTCAGCAAGTACAATAAAGCATCCAATAGACCCTTTTGCTTTGGAATTGCGTCCAATTGCCATTGCAACGCTCTCTTTTCCTTCTACGGTTGCCGCTGACTGGTTTCCGGTGTTGGTTGCCGCTGACTGGTTTCCGGTGTTGGTTGCCGCTGACCGGTTTCCGGTGTTGGTTGCCGCTGACTGGTTTCCGGTGTTGGTTGCCGCTGACCGGTTTCCGGTGTTGGTTGCCGCTGACCAGTCTCCGGTGTTGGTTGCCGCTGACCGGTTTCCGGTGTTGGTTGCCGCTGACCAGTTTCCGGTGTTGGTTGCCGCTGACTGGTCTCCGGTGTTGGTTGCCGCTGACTGGTTTCCGGTGTTGGTTGCCGCTGACTGGTCTCCGGTGTTGGTTGCCGCTGACCGGTTTCCGGTGTTGGACTTTTTATCATCGTCCCAGTTAACCTGATCTTTGATGTACTCCACACCGGCTTTAATAATTCCGTCAATTCCGATTTCTGCTTTAATAGAAATCTTCTTTCCTACTCTCTTGCTGTCGTTAGACTTCTGATCGTTTGCATCCAGATCGACTTCGCAATATCTGGAATCAGCCGGTGCATAATATTCAAATACATCCAACGGATTCTCACAAGCATGAAATCCAGTATCGCAAATCTCGGCTCTTTCTTCTTCGTACTCCTTGCCGATTTCATACTGAAAATCACGGCATTTTAAGTCTTTGTCAAATCCCTTATAGCATTTCATTTTTCCTTTTCCTCCAAATTCAGTCCGAGCATAGCTGCACAAACTTCTTTCTTTAAATACGTATCTGCTTCGGTAGTGTTTAGATACGCTTCAAACGCTTTCATCCTACCGACAAGCTCGGCGTATTCCTCGGCTACGGTCTCTGCTCTGAAATCCATCTTATTTTCTTTCTCCATCACAATCCCCCTCGCAATACGGACATTTGTTGTCCATCAAAATTTTGTTTAAATGGTCAGTTACTTTCTTCACATTTTCTTCCTGCTGATAACCACCCTCTGCAATGCTGTACATATCAAACTCTCTTAAGGAATCTTTCTTATATATGTTGATGTGCAAGCTGCATCCGATCTTGTAATTTGCGAAATGAAATGCTACCGTTCTACCAGTTTCTTTCTGAACTCTCCTGCACAACTGGTACAGTTCATCTACAGTCTTATCAAATTCATTTATCTTCATCGAAAAGCCCTCCAAGTAAATCATCAAATAATGTTTTTACAACTTCTTTGATTTTTTCTTTTTGAATAGTTTTAAATTCTTCTTCGTTCATCAGTCCGATTTTGACCGCTTCGTCAATCTCCTGCTTCACAGATTCCTCTGTTTCTTTGCCGTCTTCCATAATAGCTTCTTTAATTCCACGAACGACAACAGCTAAGTCAGCTATTAATTCTGCTTTACCACCTTTAAGTGTGATTTCTCCCATTTTTGTCTCAATCATCTTTCTTTTCCTCCGATTCTTTCAATTTCATCCGGGTAAATAACCACGAATGATAAGATAAACATTATGATTGCTACTGCAACCGGCTGTGATACGCTGTCAAATCTCCAGAACGGCAAGTACGGTGACATACCGCCAATCAGAGCTGACAGGATTAATGCTTTTGCCATTTTTATATCCCTCCGATATGAGCACAAGCAGGATGTTGTAAACTGGAATATCTGGCATTCCTTTCATGAATAAGTTAATCTCGCATAGATCTGAATACTGTTCTTCGGTAATGTAAATGCCGATATTCTCTAAATCCTTTTGGGATGTAGAAAACTGTTTTTTCACTTTTTGGCTTACCTACATTCTTATCTGTGCATTGCAGTCTCGAATCATAATCTTTGTATTTGCACATGGCGTCCATTCCTTGATATATTCAACCGCTTCCTGATACCTCAGTTTTGGAATGTTATTCCGGGCATTTACATCAAAGTAAGTTTTGACATCCCGGTTGCATTCTGCAAATACTTTCTTCCCGATCTCGTCGTAAGCATTGGATTTCTTGCCACCTAGCACTTCGATTACTACTCTTGAAACTAAATCTCCAAGATATTTCTGCTGTCCGTAGTCGATGGTCATTGTGTTCTCAAGTTTCTCGATTCGTTCCTCATGGTCTTGATTGCCCTGAGCCAGTAACTGAATCTGTTCTGCTACGGTCATTGGCTTTCTGGAGCCTTTCTCGAAATACTCATCCACCAGTCTGTCGTACACTTCCCACGCTTTGTCAGTGTTCAGCGACTTCGCATGGAGGAATGCTCCTTTTTCTGTCCAGAGGTAGAGTTTATTGAGATTACTTGGCAAATCGTGATTTTCACGAAACGCCCGAAGCTCATCTCCAGTCAAGCAAATATAATGTTTTCCATCAACATATCTGTCTTTGTTGTGATTAAAGTTATATGAAACAACTTTTATATCAGTTCCATACGCTTCAGCAATCTGCTGTGTGGTAAGAACTCGAATATTCTTGTATTCTGTTACTGTTAAGTTATTCATGATTCTCCTTTCTGCTCAGAACGTCCTTTTCCAGATTCTTTCTCGCTTGCCATACCCTCGACTTTTCCGAGAATGTAACCTTTGTCAAAATCCGACATTTTCGGAATAGCATCTTTAAGTTTCTCGACAATGCGTTTTTCTTTTTCACTCATTATTCACTGCCCCCTTTCTGTTCGGTATGCGTATACTATATCACGCTTACAGAACCATGTCAACACGTTTTGTTCTTTTTGCGTACTTTTTTTCTTTACATTTCCGCTTTTACATGGTATATTTATATTGAAAGGAGGTACATTATGAACGAAAGATTGAAAGAATTGCGAAAAGCCTTACGTCTTAGTCAGGAGAAGTTCGGTGAACTTCTTGGCATAACTAAATCCGGTGTTTCTGATATAGAATCAGGCAGGCGCGAAGTGACAGAAAAGCATATTATTATGTTGAAGAACAACGGCGTCAATGAAGATTGGATTCGTACAGGAAATGGTGATATGTTTGTCAAAAAAACCAAAGATGAAGAATTAGCAAAAATGCTTGGAGATATTCAGAATCTTGGCGAAGAATCATTTAAGCACCGACTTATAACAGCTTTAGCAAGATTAGACGATGCAGGATGGGATAGCTTAGAAAAGCTAATCGACATGATTTCTGGCAAGTAGCAAAAAAGACAAGGGTAATGCGCAAACCCTTGTCTTTTTCTTATTAATATTTTAACAGCGCCTTTACGTATGTGAAAATTACTTTTAACCAATGTTGATTATTACAATTTTGCACCATTTCAATAATCTCTTTCTTATAATCCATAAATAGCCCTCCCTGTCACAACTACCACCTACATCACAGTATATGTCCGGCTTGTGGGAAACAGAACCGAACATCAGTTTGTTTTTATCATTATACCACCGATATTTCCTCTTGGCAACTGCCAAATATATACATGAACTTTTGCTATTTCGTAAGCAAACTTTGCAGTTCCAAAGAAAATTGTGCTTTCGTAAATATAATATCTGACACTGCAAATTTCCTTGATCTCGCTCAACTCCTGCATCTGGACGGAATAAATTTGTTCCGTAGCTTCCTTTGTGATCTGCGCATCTCTGCGGTGGCGTTCTGCTATATCATGTGATGGTATATGCACCGCACAGAATATTTCGCAAAATATCAGGATGAATACGACTATCCTGTATCTGTTCTTCTCCATTACTACCAACTCTTTCTAAAAATATATCACGCATTATAGCACAAACTTGTGTAATTTTTCTGGGAAGTGCAAAATCATGGAGTTTTTCTGTAAAAATAATCTACTTTTTTGATATTTTACTATGCACAGTTTGTATGAGGTGGTATAATATTGTAAAATTTTAACAAGGGAGGGGATTGTATGAGCAAAGGTGAAAAAAAGAAAGATTCAACCCTGAGTGTCATCTCCTGTATTCTGGCAGGTGTGGCATTCATTCTTCCGTTGCCAATTATCCTGTCGTTTCCTCTGGCTCTGGCAGGAGCAATTGTAGGCTTGGTAGATATCGGCACAAAGAAAGAAGAATACAGGCATATTGGCTCATGGTTCGGCATTATTGTCGGAATTATTGAAGTAGTTTTTATTGCAGTACAGTATATGAGATTTCTTTAAGAGTAAGGGAGGGCATGATGTGAAGAAAAAGATTATTGCATTAGTTTTATGTGGTGTTATGGCTCTGAGTGTTCCTGTATACGCCAAAGGTGGAAGTGTTTCACTCAGTTCTGATGAATTGCAAGTGCCAAAAACAGAGCAGAAAAAAGACAAAAAAGAGAGTAAAAAGAAAAAGAACCAAGATATTACTGTAACGCAGAGCGGTTGGACTATTCAGACAAGTGATTATGATAACGACCGATACGTTGCATATGGAGCTAAGGTTACTAACTCTAGTTCTAAAAAATATGGATATGTAACTTTAAATATTGTCGTAAAAGATGCTAACGGTAAAATATTAAAGAGCACTGATGATACATTTTCATCTATTGTTCCGGGAGATACTGTATTCTCGGCAGATAAAATTCACATTGGTCAATATGACCCTGCATCTGTCGAATTTTCTGTTTCATATGAAGATTCAGACTTTTTAGAGTCCGTTTCTGGCGACTCTGGAACGGATGCTTTTTCATTGTCAAACTTATCTGAAATGACAGACGAATACAGTTATACCACGATTACCGGTGAGATTGAAAGCGAAGCCCCTGATAGCTGCACTTCCGCTTGCATGACTGTTATTCTTAAACAAGGTGATGATATTGTTGGCGGTTTTTATGGCTATGTTGACGTGACAAGTGGTGAAACAACAGCTTTTGAAATCTCTGATTATGATCTACCAGAACATGATAACGTAGAAATTTCAGCACGTCCAGCATTTTAAAAAAATAATAAACAAGAGGGGCAATCGCCCCTCTTTCTCTTTGCCTGTCGTTCTCGCAGGCAGTCTCTCTATCCACACATCCTCCCGGACACAGAAACCATATTTTGCGAATTATGTCAAACTTTAATGCTTTACACTAACAATTTCAAGTGCTACACTTTGTTTGTGGGACAATAATACCACAAACAGGAAGAAAAATGTGTGTACTGTCAAAATCATGGCGTATTTTGACAAATTGAGACTACGAAAGGAGGGTGCGCATATGAGAATAGCCATATGTGACGATAACCAGCTTGAAGTTGACTTATTTAAAGAGCGCGTATCGGGATTCTTACGGCGCAAAAGAGATTATCGCTATGAAATTAGTGAGTATTCAGCAGGTTATCCGCTTGTTGAAGATGTGAAAGAGGGTAAATGGTACGATGTAATTGTACTGGATATGATTCTGGAAAATGAGAACGGTTTGGAGATTGCGAATCGGCTCCGAGATGTCGGATACGATGGAAAGATTATTTTCTGGACAGCCGACGATTCTCATTTGCAAGAAGCATTTGACGTCGGTGCTATGCAGTATGCGGTCAAGGGCAAGGAATACGGCAGAATATACCGGGCTATTGACGAAATTCTGTCACAGATGAGGGATGAAACATTGACGTTCAAATTCCACAGGCAGATAAACCGGCTCAAATACGATGAAATTGAGTACGTCGAGAGTCAGGCGAGAGTCTGCCACATTTTAGCTACAAATAACCGATGTTTCGTGACCAATTGCAAGCTGAATGATCTAGAAGAAAAGCTGTCTGATAAGCGATTCTTGCGCTGCCATCAGAGTTATCTGGTGAACATGGATCACATTCAGTCGGCAGGTGATAATTTCGTCATGGATTCTGGGGACATTGTCCAGATAAGACAGAATGGAGCAAAGGAAATTAAAGAAAAGTACGAAGAATACATAAGCTGACAGCGAAAAATGACCGCCAACCCGGGAAGGAGTAATTGGCGGTCATTCTCATTGTCAACACTTAATAAATAAAAGGGTTTGCAATACGAACTACTATATCGAACACGTTTTATTATAGCATTATAAAAGTCATATTACAACTGTCATTTAGAAATATCTGTGATTCTAGTGAATGTTCCTTTCGGAATAAATTCAAAAACAAATCCTTCTGTCGGATGCGGGATGCGAATGAAGTACCATTTCAGCCCGGAACTGTCGGTTTCTGTATATTTCATTACCTCTACAACTGCGCCTTTTTTCAGTTTCGGAAACAGTTTAGATGGGCTGTTTTTGTTAGATTTTGTATAACATTTTGTGTCTTTTTTAATCTGCGCAACGTAGGCTCTTGTGTTCTGCTTTTTGACTGTATCTGAGTCTGAAACTGGCGTTGTATCTTTAACTAAACTGTAATTTGGGGTGCAGAATTTTGTTCCCGGAAGGTTACTGTTGTAGTAACTTTTCTGACATACACCACCGCCATTTGCGATAATTGTAGAGCCACCAGAAGTGTTTCCTTCGACTGTCCAGAACCGATCTCCTGACACTTTTATTACGATTCCGGTGTGTGTAAATGTGCCATTTCGATAAAAAATAACAATATCTCCAACTTTTGGATTGGCATTTTTTACAAATAAGACGCCTAAGGTTGGGCAGTATACATACGGCCAGTGTTTTAAGAGTTTCTTTGCATTATCCAGACCAAAAGCTTTCATGAAACACCAGGAGATAAACGCTGCGCACCAGGGCTGCCCCTGATAGGATGGTTTTATATCTCTCCAATATTTTGTATAGTTTGCTGATCCAGCATTTGCTGTCTTACTATCAAGCTGACTATTGCTTGCCTTTTCAAGATATCCGGTTTCATTCTTTGCGATCTTGATTAATTTGTCAATTGCGTTCATGCTCTTATCCTCACTTTCTGGAAAATATGTCTTTAATGCGTTATAAACAAATCTCTGCCGGCTCTTATATGCCCCGACCTGGTTCCCTGTATCGGTCTGACAGGCTGCATAGAGATTATCGAGCGTATATGGTTTCTTAGTCTTTGCCAGAATCCTCGTTACTGTTCCCTGTCCACCTTGGTGTCTAAAATTCACGCACATAGCTTGCCCTCTAGCGTCCGTAACGCCCTGTTTAAGGGCTTCGTCTGCGTAGGTGGCTAATTGTTCATCCATAAGGCTATCTTGGCATGCAATACCTGTTTTGGATGAAATAAGAGTAACTATGGTGTCGGCAAGCTGTGACACTCTGGAAATATTGAAACATTCCCAGTTTGCTGTCTGGACTTGTTCCAGAAGTCTGACCTTGTCTATTTTCTCCCACTGTTCCGGGTCAGCATCGTAAATCCGTTCCAGAAGCGTCTTGGCTTCGGTTGCGTACCATGCTCCTGCCCCGATTGTAATTGCGTGTTCTTCAGAAGAATTGGTGTAGGCTTCTGTGAAGTCCGAATAATCCTGCTGTCCATAAACCTGTCCGCCGGTTTCGACTGCGTAAATAATCTTTCTGAGAACTGCTTTCTGCTCGTTTGTCATATCACGTTGCTCCTTTCTGTTAAATATACCTTGTAAGCTCCATATCTGCCCATAGAATCAATTTTTATATGTCATTCGAGGATTTTATCGAATTACACGTAAAATCGATATATGAGCCAAATACGAGGCCGTTAATAAAATGGTTCAATTTGGGCTGAAATGAATTAAGAATGTCAGGGTCAAATTAGCCTAATTTGACGATTAATATATATCTTGTATATATATTAATTATATTCTTATTCTATTTCTTATTCTTATTCTATTGCGTTACATTGCGTTACTGGTAACGTTATTGTAACGTTACATTGAGATATTATGTAAACGAAAATTGCTCGTTGACAGAATATTTATTTCTGAATTTTATTATTTTCTCAGATGATTGATTTATTCTGAAAACAATAAAAATTTACATTTACAAATTATTCATTTTTTATTTTTAATATAGTTACATTTTAGTACGGTAAGGACTGAGATTTTGATGGTTTTTGGGCGAATAAGGGCTTATTTCAGTTTTTATGGAAAATGCGCTCTTATTTGCAATTTTAGGCTTCTTATTTGCAAAAATTAACATTAAAATAAGCAAAAAGAGCCGATGGAAGTGAGATTTTACAATGATTATGACATCACGTATTCGATTAATTTCTGTGGCGTACTAAATGTTCCCATGCCCTCTACATATATATCTTTTGTATAGTTTCCCGAACTTCCCGAAATATTTGGAAAATCTTCATTGAAAGAAACAGCAGATAATCCATCATAGCTGTAAGGACCACTTCCAAAGCCGCTAAGGAAACTATAATAGCCATCGTATTTGCTTTTTCCTACGCCTAAATATGCATATTGTTCTTTTTCGTAAGTTACATTTCCGTCCTTATCCCACTGTTGCCATGTTTTTTTAACAAATTTTCCAATGCTAGGTGCGTATTTGCTAGAAAATGTTGCTTTGAAAAGTAGGTATGCATATACAAAATATGAATGCCACGGTGGCATTGAACCCGATACATTGACCAGAGAAGCACCAGCATTTCCTAGTTCTGTTATTGAATAGTTGCCGTTTTCTGATACGTTCATAAGGGCTTCACTATATTCGCAAACATAAGAATTTCCGTCAGAATCGCGTCCTGTAAATCGTGTAAAGATTCGAAGCAATTCTTTTGGAGAATCATCGCTTTTCTTCCAGAGAAGCGTATCACCGCCATAAATCTCGTCTGTATTTACACCATTGATGGGAAAATCTTCAATTTCCTGTCTGTTCAAAAACGCTTTATATATCATCCTATCAGCCCTCCTTAAATGTGAAATACAATGTATCTGTTCGGTCAGTTCCTGCGGCTACAAGAGCGTCGTAATCAGCTTTCTTGATTCGCTTTATGCACCTTAATTGTGCCTTTTTTAATTGCCCGGAAGTACTGCCAGAACCACCAGAACCGTCCGTAAAATCATCAATTAATGCCGGAGAAAATTCAGAATCCGAACCGTCCGTAAATTCCGCATAACTGATTGTCGGCATTTCAGATCGTGTAAGATTGACCGTTCCAGATATTTCGGGAGTGTATTTTCCCAACTGCTGGCTATTGCTGTTGAACGGTGCATTATTGGCAGAATAGGTGTCAATCATGTCTGTAGCGCCGATTTTGAGTGTCCTGCTCATGATGTATGAATGAACGTACCATTGCAGTTCTGTAGGCTCCTGTTCATCGTGCTGAATCTGCTTTTTATAGTAGAGTTCGACTGCCTGGCCAACCATGTTCAGTGGGTTTCCCTGAACCTCGGCAGTATATCCCTGCGCACGATAATATTTCCGCAAATCTTGATTTACGAATACACCATAGCAAATCTTCATAATTGGTTCAATCCTTGAAATACCACCATATTCGTCTGCATCCCAAACGTAATTAAGCCAGTCTTCATTTCCTACAAAGAAACTATTTCTGTTGTAATAAACGTTGTTATCATATGCTTCCTGTGCGGTGTAGTCACCTTGTGTAAAACCAAAGGCTCTATTCGGGTCAGGATCACAAAATATAACATTCGGGAACCAGATTCTGCCCTCTTTTGCGGTAAAACTTTTAAACGTATCAAGGTGTACTTCTTCGTTACCGTAGTATTTATAAATGTTCTGATTACTGGTGGTCTGTCCGTACCTATAACTGTTCTGTCGAAGTTTCAGATACTCAAACTTCCCGTCCCTGTTCATCCATCCAAAACGGTCATTCTGCAAGCATAAATCTTTAAGAATATTCACTACGTTCATCTCGTTTGAGTTATTCGTATCAGGCACATAGGTGTCGTCCCAATGTAACTTTGTACTGACTTGTTCAAGTCCCAAAAACTCAAATAATTTATCTCTGAATTGCTTTTGAGTCAGCTTTTTCTTCTTATCAGTCGTCTGGTTTTTATACCATCGAGCAATGTCAGTATTTCGTAATTTATACAGATAATCATATGCGATAAAATTACGTGTCAGGGAATTTGCTTTCCGCTCTGCGCTGTCGATTTCACCTGTGAAAATTTTGATTCTTGTTCCTTTTCTCTCGATGTAAACTTCAATTTTTCCAGAGGGATAAAACTCTTCGGAAGTACCGTTAAACTGATCGTGGTGAGCCTGAAACGTTATCTGATTGCAGACACAACCGCCGAAGATAAAATACTGTTCAGAGCAAATAGACTCCTGCAAAGTAAGCGTATTCTGGTCAATATTTTCATTTGTAAGGTCAGCAAATTCGCCATTAATCCAGTGTACTGTTACTTTTATTGGTTCAGTTTTTTCTTCTTCAACTTCGCCAGAGCCGCCGCCAGAACCACTACTTGAGCTATCGTCAAACGGGTTTTTTCCGTCATTCGTGACTTTAATTTGAAAACTGTCAGAACCAACGAATTTGGAAACTCCGTTGACCGTGGAATTATAAGAAACTGTGATGGTCTTAGAACCTGCGGTGGAACTATCGAAACCAGAAATATCATAATCTGTAATTTCTTTCTCAGTTCCGTCCTGCCTTACTTCTGCTACAGTCAGTCCAGACGGGTCGAATGCTTCTCCGATTTTATAGTAAACCTTTGACGGGAAACTTGTGATTCTTATTCCTGAAAGATCATATACGGTCACTTTAAAAGTAGTGGTATGTGTTTTATATGTTACTGTGATTGTCTTTTCACCAACAGAACTGCTGTCAAAGCCAGATAATTCAAATCCTGATGTTTTTGTTTCTGATGTGCCATCAGTATATTTAACAAGGATTGACAATCCAGTTGTGTCGAATACGTCTCCTTTTGGATATTCGATTTTTGCAGGCATGGTTTTTACTTCGATTCCAGAAATATCTACCACAAGAATACTGAAATCTACGGTCTTTTCATCGAATGTAACCGTTACGATTTTATTTCCGTATACTGACATATCCGGGCTTGACAGGGTATATCCAGTTACTTGCTCGGATGTATTATCGTTGTAATGTGCGGTGATTATGAGCCCTGTACTGTCGAATGTTTCACCTACAAAATATCTGGTTTTGGTTGGCATATGAGTAACTTCAAGTCTGGTTACCCGGATTAACCATGTGATTATGCCTCTCGCTCCCCACGGGGAACCTGAGATTTCATTTGCTTTTTTATTTAGTGTAACGTTTGTTGTGGTGGACGTATTAAAAGCATTTTCGCCAATGGACATAACGCTTGCAGGAATAGATACGTTCGTAAGTTGTGTTCCGTAAAACGCCTGAGTGCCAATAGTTTGAACGCCGTCAGGAATTACCAGATTTTTAAGTGAAGTACTGGAAAACGCATTATTTCCAATGCTCAAAACGCTTGAAGGGATGTCGATTTCTGTGATTTTACCACGACCTGCAAAACACGATTCTGGTATTTCTACTATTCCATTTTCAATAGTAACCGATTTTAAATTGAGGCATAGCGAAAACTGTGATTTTCCAACAAATTTAACCGAGCTTTTTAGCGTAAGGCTTTCGAGTTTAGAAAGCTTCCTTGTTCCGTCTGTTCCATCAATAGTTCCGCCGCGAATTATCAAATTCTTGCAATTTGGAATGCTGATTCCGGATGAACTAATCGTAGAATCTGCGCTCCCAATTTCAACATTGTTTATTATTGCCGAAGAAAAAGCACCGGCTGACAGTAAAGCTAATGATTCTGGAAAAACGACATTATCCAATGACTGAAATCCGTTTAATACGCCACCTTGAATTTCTTGCAAACCTTCGTGAAAAACAAGTCCTGATAGGTTAGGGCAAGAGCCAAACACACCACCTTGAATAACTTTTAAACTTGCGGGAAACTCTAATTTAGTTCCTAAAAAAGTAGTAAAGTTCCCACCGCCAATACTTGTAATTGTGTTCCCTAATTCGATATGTGTTAAACTTTCAAATTGATAGCCGAACCCGCCCGGGATTTCAGTGATTCCATCACCGAAAACAATTTTTACGCATCTTTTAAATAAACTGTCGGGAACGTCAGAATGTTCAGAGTTGTCAGTTAATCTTCCTGTGATTTTTCCAGTTCCAGAAATGGAAAGCGTATTTGTATCAAGATTAAATTCGGCTGTTGCATCTTCATAATTTGGCGAACCGATATGTACTAAAAAAGAATCGTATACATTAACTTTTATCGTATCGTCTGTTATACCAAAATAATTGACGTTAATAGTAACTGTGCCTGCTTCTGTAAGCGTCTTGTTTTCAATAGTAAAACCACTGTCTACTTGTTCTGAACCGTCTGAATATACGACAACTATATAGCTTACCCCTATATCTGTAGTATCTCCTACGAAATACGAAGCCCCAAAATAACTCATTCCATTTATTTTTTCTGGCTGCATAATAGTAACTTCAAATGTGCAAGTAAAATTACCATAAGTGACAGTTATTCCGCATTGTTTTGGAGAGCTACTGTCAAATCCAGAATACGTGCAGCCTTTTGTGACATCTATAGTGTTTCCATCACTTGTCGTCGCAGTAACTACAATGCCCGTAGGATCAAATTCTTTTCCAATGTGGTAATTTACCTTGATTGGCATTGTAGTAACGGATATGGCGATAATAGAGACTTCTGAGACGGTAATCTCAAATGTTGTGGTCTTGCCGGATGCAGTAACGGTTACAACTTTTGCTCCCGGAGAACTACTATCAAATCCTGATATTTCATAATCGGTGGTGATTTCTGATGTTCCATCATTGTATGTTTTGGACACTTTAAGACCTGTACTGTCAAATAATTCGCCCTGACAGTATGTAGTCTTATCCGGCATTTTTGATACAGCGATTCCGGTGACGTATTTATCAACGAACTTCTCGTAGCTAACTATCTGAGCTACACCTGCATTCTTTACCAGAATTGAAATCGGTATTGTAGAAGATACAGAAATATTCAGATTTGTTGTGATTTTACCGTCAGTGATTGATGATGTGCCAGTGTATGAACTGCCTATAGGTATCTGGATAACATTGATAAATAATGTCTGTCCCTCTATCAAGAATACTTCGTATTTCAGCGCATACGCTGAGGACGTGCTTGAATAATACACATATCCCTCGACTCTGATTTTGAGGAATCTTTTTCCTGATGTGAGTGTCCCCTCTTGACGGTAAACATAATAAATCGCACCATCCCTACGCCAGATTTTGAGTTGTTCGGCGTTTTGCCCGAATCCGATAAAATTGTTACCAGAAACATATATAATACTGGCGGTCTTTCCTGCGTAGGTAAACCAATCAACACCTGAGACGCTAACTACATCATCATCGTGCTTCGTGTTGCTGACAATAGCAGTCATCCCGGTCGTTGTATTCAATAAACTGTCAAAAGATACTGTGTCTGCCATAATCATCCTCCCGTCTATAAAATAAAAGAGCACATGAGCTGTGACACCCATGCACTCTGGTTGTTAGTATTCGATCAGTGCGAACCGCATCTTGTTGTAAAGAATGTTCTTTGTTTCTTCGTCCACATTGATAATTTTGTAATCCACATCGGGCATATAAAAAGCACCTGTTTTGTAGGTGTTCTGTTCGTCATCCCAATACGTAACCTTGTACTTTCTTTGTGCTCTATTTACCAGTCCAGAAGCAAATACGGACTGCAACTCCATTTTCTCTGCCAGATAAAGAGGCCTGGTATTGAAATCAATCTTTGTCTTAAAATTCGGGCTTGTATCCCTGTGCAAGAGATTATTCAAGTCCCTGTATGCTTCTACTTCTGTTCTCTGGTTTGGAGTTGCAGTGTAATCATCGTAGGCAAGGTATTTGTTTGGAACAATTTTGCTTCCATACTTCAAGAGCCATCCCTCAAAACTGCTACCTGCAATAAAATCACTCATTTACCTCACCTACCTTTCAAATAATCCGAATCCATTGCGGTTTCTGAATTGTTCGTTTTCCTCTTGCAAATATCCGACTAAGTGACCATCTGCATAAATTGCCATGCCTTTGACAGCTTCCCGGATAACCTGTGCGATATTCTGATTGTTGTCGAATGTGTTGTTACTGATTGCAATTACTTCACGGCGAATATCGTCACCAAAAGTACCATTCGCAGATACTGGCTTCTGATACATTTTGGCAGTCGGAACAGCCTTTATATTTGCTTCCATTTGCGGAAGCTGAATACCCTGTATAGATGTGCTTATATCCCCGATTGTAGACTGCAATGCCGGAATCATGTTCTGCATACCTATCTGAAAGCCCTGCATGGTGTAGCTACCAAGTTCTTCAAATACCTGAGATGGGCTGTGAATTTTGAGAACTTTGCGGAACGTATTTGATATATTTTGCGCGATTTTTTGCACATTTGCATAAAGCTGTTGTGCCGCGCCTACGATTCCATTGTTTAAGCCAATAATAGAGTTCCAGCCGACATTATACAGGTTTCCAATGGAATTGCTGATTCTGCTTCGGATTCTTCCAAACCATGTGAACGACGCAGAAAAGCCCGGCTCTAATCCGTTTCGGAATCCTTGACCGCAGTATTCTGCAAGCTGCTTGAACCATCTGGACGGAGAATGGGAGTCTACTGCTTCCTGCGCAGGGGATTTTACACTGTTATTCATTAGGTCAAGAATCGAAGTCTTTGTGGATTCTTTCTTTCCGTCAATCCCAGACTGCAATCCCTCTGCAATGTTGCTTCCAAGGGTTTTACCGCTTGATTTTGCAGTTTCTTCTGCATCTTTTGCAGATGATTGAATTGTTGAGTTGAGCTTTTCAGTGACTTTGCTGCCGTTCTGCTCAATCCCACTACCTACGGCAAGAATCTGATTCTTTCCGAGTTCCGTAACTAATTCAAAACCAGAATTGTTATCCAGAACGCCGTTGATTGCCCCCTGCAGAGTTGAATCCATTGTACTTTGTAGAGTACTTTCATAGTCAGAAATACCTTTTCCAAACTGTACCATCTGTCCGTTTGCTAAAGTATAGTAACCGTTATCGTCCGGCTCTAATCCCTTTGCAATTTCTTGATAAACCTGTAATGCTTTTTCACCGAGAATCTGCTTTCCGTTTTCCCAGATACCGCCCATTTCATCAATTGCATTTGCTGTGTCCGTTACCAGAGTTGCAAAGTCAACGGTCTGGATAAGCGTCTGGAATCCTGTAAGCTGTTCTGAGATATCCTCAAACGACACATTGTTAATCCGATCAGCCATATTTGAAAACTGATTAGAGGATGTTTCCGCTGTATCTCCAAGGTCTTTGACTGGTTTGTTTACTCCTGCTATTGCATTCTCGAAGTCCTCTGATGAAACCCCAAGATTATTAAGTTTAAGTTCGAGTTCAAATAACGCCTGTTCTGTGCTATATCCGTTATCTTTCAATTCGGAAAGGAATGTTAATAAAGGATATGCTTGTTCTCCTGAAATCTGGCTTGCACGAACTAATCCAAGAATAGCATCTTCATATTCCTGGAATACCTTTAAATCGTTCTCTGTAAGTTTATTACCGGCTCCGAATATATCTTTCATCCATTCGTTGATAGCACCGGTAAAATCTCCTTTTTGATATCCAAATACGTTATCTTCCAGAAATTCTCCGAAAGTTTTATCTTCACCCCCGAATAGATTAACACTTATCCATTTTCCGAGATTGAATCCTGCTATTGCAGTTCCTAAGACAACCATACTGTCTGCGAATCCTGCTACAAGTGTAGAACCTAGCCCAGAGCCAAAGAATGCCTGCAATGCACCACTGGTTGTGGAAAGAACCGTTCCTAACCCACCGAAGATTGTTCTGAGTGCGCTGATAGAACTGACTACATTGTATATATTTCGGGCAAACTTAATGCTTCCCCTTATAATAAAAAACCGTGCCAGAGCTTCGCCAAGAGCTTCTATCTGTTTATCGTCAAGCTTTCCTAAGGCTTTTGCGAAAGCATCTAAGGCGCTTACTAATGCGTTAATCAGGGGGGCGCCGATATCGTTCAGCATTATATCGAAAAAGCTGATAAACCCATCTGCGAATCCCTCAGCAAACGGCTGAAATACATCCCATACATCACCGATTGTTTTTACTAGCAAATCCCAATCAATATTTTTGATAAAATTCACAATTACGTCTTTAAGATTCCCGATTCTTGTCCATAACCCGTCCCAATCAACATCAATCACTCCGAACTTATCAAGCGCGGCAACAGTAAGACCAAGTCCTGCCACTATCGAAGCATATGGATGCGCTGCTAACATGGTGATTCCTTTGCCTATCACTCCTTCTTTACCGAAAATGCCACCGAACCATGTAAGTCCTTTAAATGCTGCAAAAGCTGTCAGGAGTTGTCCGAGGAAATAGCCAATAGACTGTGCCTGTTCTGGCGAAAATGTTGCGATAAACTCTTTGAACCTGTCAATTAGATCAGGAAGTTTATTAACTCCATCTGCCGCCTTATCAAAGAAATCGTCAAAGAAATCAAGTAATCCTGTTCCGACATTCTCAGCAAATGGCTCTAACACATCCCATAACTGCACAAGGGAAGCGTTGATTTTATCCCAGTTAATTTTCACGAGAAAATCATTAAAAGCATTGATTAGTCGTGGTAATCCTTTTTCCCCAAGTGTCCACTTGCCAAGCGGAACTAAAAAATGATTCCAGAAATCTTTTAATGCTGTCCATGTGAAATCTCTGAGCTGTTTCAATCCATTGTTCCAAAGATTTTTCAGCGCTTTTGTGGTAGGTTCTGCGACTTTTGCAAGTTTCTTAAATGTGTCTGTAACTTTATTTGCGAATGCCATGGCCTTATTTTCCATGGAATTGTAGGCGGCATCCCATTTCTTCTGGTATTCGTTCAAAAGTTTATCCAGTGCATCATTGAGAATTCCTGCGTCAATTGCAGATGTGTCAATTTTTGGCGTTTTAATTTTAGAATTTGCAAGGTCTGACAGAGAACTATCGTCTTTGCTCATGATTTCCAGTTCATCATAGGATGCAAGGAACTGTTTTAATTTTTTTGCGCTCTTGGTTGCATTTTTCAGATTATTGTCTGTATCTTTTGTAGCATCATCTACATCTGAAATTCCAGAATCGTCTATGGAATCAAGCGCATTCGAGAGATTTTCGCTTCCACCGCCGATAGAACCGAACATTTTTCCGATTTTGGTATCAACTCCAAGAAGTGAACCAATGTATGTCAAAAGTCTTTGAAATGCGATTACGAGACCATTGATGTATGGAAGCACTGCCGCAACTACAGGCATAAAGATGTTCCCTAATGCTCTGGCACAAGATACTAAGTTTGCACGAAGTATACGCAACTGGTTGGCTGGCATATTGATTGTATTTGCCATATCCGCCCATGCGTACCGGGTGGAATCCAGTATCACTATTGTTCTCAGCATTGCCTTGCTTGCTTGGTCCATATTAGAAACAGACGTTTGTATGCCAAGATTTGCCGCATATTGCTGTAAGTTTGCCACACGAATGTTTGCACCATATTTGTCTACAGCACGGCTCATACCTACTAATCCAGAGGACAAGTTCTCATAAACTGTGCTAAAATCAAGATTCTTAACAGATGCAAGGTCGGCGCCGATCATGGTTAATGCATTCGACAGTTTTAACGCCTGTTCAGAAGTTGTTCCCATAGAGGACGACAATTGTGCAAACTGGCCTTGATAATTCAAGAGCATGGACGGGTCCATACCGAGTGATTTACCTGATTTATTTGCGGTCAGAATCGCGTTGTCGGAAACATCAAATCCAGACATTTTAGATGTAAGTTCTCTGGCTCTCTGGCTGAATGAATCCGCGTATGCTTCTGCGGAGTCATACCCTGCTTCCGACCAAGTTTTTCCTGTTTTATCTGCTACCTGACGGAACGCCGCTTGAAAGTAGTTATAATCTTCGAGGAAGTTCATGGAACTTTCAATTGCGCTACCGAATTTTCCAACAACAAATTTCAACGTCCAGAACTTCGCAACCAAGGACATAATGCTAGGTAAGCTTTTTTTAGCTTTACTTCCTACATTTCCAACGGCATTACCGAGTCTTCTAACTTTTCCCGTCGAAGCAGCCGCACCCTGTCCCAGTCTGGAAAAAGCACTCGCAGTAGACCTTGCCGCCCTACCAGCATTTGCCCCAGAATTTGCCAACTGAGCAATGGCCTGCGTCATTTGAATTGTACTGCTACTGATTCTAGGAGCGGTACTCATCGTCTGGAAGAATGATTTTAAGCTATTTGCCAGATCATTAAGCTGAGTTGCTGTCTTTCCGGTTTTGTCCCCTGCATTTGCCAACTGAGATATTGACTGAACAAATGTATTAATTGGTTGAGAGATATTACCTATTCCAGAGAACGAAACTATGATTTTTCTAAGCTCTTCGCCAAGGTTTGGAAGTTTAGATGTAACTGCATCAATAGAGCTGCCGGCATTCGCCAATCTTGCCAATGAAGAAACAAACCGGTTTACATTGTTTGATACGTCTGGAATACTGCTAAGACCAGATAATTCGGAAATCATGTTCTGAATCTTTCCAGACACATCACCTGTGGAGTTTAATGTTTCGTTCAATCTACGTATAGAATTTACAAACGAATTTAATCCACTGTCTTTCAAATTAAGGCTGCCAAGCGTGCTCATGGACTGAGTGAACTGCTGTAACTGGCTGTTTACTGTCGATAAATCCAGACCGTTCAATTTTGCTTCTATATTGTTCTTGAGCTCATCTGTATTAATTGAAAGATTTACTTTTACCGGGTCATAGGTAAGCGTGGATGCCTTATTAATGGCATTTCTAATATCTCTGGCAATCTTTTCTTCGTTAATCTTTACGTCAATTGGAATCTGACCGTTTGCAGACTCCATGGCAGACGCAATGTTCCTCTGGATTGACACACCGAGTTGCGTGCCTAACTCATTTACCGAGCTGTATACCCTGTCTGATGCCATTGCTGCATCTGAACCGGACAAAGCCTGAATTGATATTGGCTTGATGGAATCCCTTACTTTTTTGAGGTTTTCAAGGACAGTTATCAACTGATCTGCGTCGTTGATGGTATCCTTTGGAATCAATGTAGGGAACTTTTCTGATAATTCTCCCCATGCCGAGTTAAGGTTAATTCCTTTTGCCGCATCAACTGTGATATTTCCAAGGTATTGCTGCAATAATTCCCTGAACTCGCCTTTTCCGATGTCTGCTTTGAGCATATCGGAAACGTAGATTTTTTTGCCCTTGAAATAATTGTAAAAGTCCTGCCACTCTTGTTCTGCACCATCCAGATAACTTCCGAGATTGGATTTTACGACTTTCCCGCTCTGCTCAATGCTTTTTGCAATATCATCCAGAGTCTTTCCCCAGTCACCGGCTGTGAAGTTTTGTCCGTCAAATGAATTTGTAAGTTGCTGTGCCAACAAATCTATCTGTCTTTGAAGTTTGGAAGCGGCACCGCCTTTTAATTCAAATGCGCTTGCGAGCTGTTTGGACAATGCAGATGCATCTATTCTGGTAGTCTCTAAAGATTTCTCAACAGAATATTTCAATTTTTCGGACATATCCGCTGAATTAATCTCTACATTTAATTTGAGATTCTTGTTTTCAAGATTGCTCAAATTCACTTTACTGAGACGTTCGAGCTGTGCGGCCATGCTATTCAACTTACTTGTATCAATACTTTTGATAGATTGCACGGCATAACTGAGAGTACCGATAGATTTAGAAAAATTTCTCATCAAGCCTACGCTTTTGGACATCAAGCTGTCTAATCGGTCGAATTTATTGCACAAATCATTGATTGATCTTGACGCACTGGAAACGTCACTGCTGACTTGTATCGCCAGGGTATCAATCGTATTGTCAGCCATATTCTCACTCCCTTCTCAAAAAATATTTATAGTAAAAAAGAGGGGACAAAAATGTCCCCTCCATCTGGTTTTCTACAGTTTGAGTTTCACGATTTTAAATCGGAAAACATAATTGTCCCGTTTTTTTATTTTTTCTTATATTTCTTAGAATCCGCAGCAAGCGCATCAAAATAATTAATTGCTTTTTGCAATTCCTTTTCTTTTTTCTCTTCTTCTTCCTCTGCGGTGAGGGGAAAGATTCGAAACGGCTTTGACGGATACTCATATGGCGCTTGACCATTTTTCCTGAACATATTGCATACGGTAGCTTTGAGAGCTTCTACAGCGTACACGCCCTGCATATGTTCGTGGAAATTCTTTCTGTCCTCAGAAAACTTATATGCTAAATCGTAGCATTCTAGCTCTCTTGGTTCAGAGTCCATAAATTCTGCTTTTGAAACTCCGTTATAAATATAGAACGGAAGTAAATCTTCCATAACATATCGGCTAAATGGTTTCTGAATTTTTTTTACTTTTTGGCTGGATTCTTGTGATCCTGTGGTGCTTTCACTCCATTCTCCATTTCCGGATTCGGATTCTGAAGAATATCGTTTAAAAAACCCGCGTTCATAAGCTCATCGGCAAGAATGCCGAACAACTGTAAGAGTCCTCTTGGTTCATCGGTTTCTTCATCTTTGTAATCATCCAGTAAATTTCCAATTTCCTGCAATGATTCTGCCGGATTGTACTTTTTAAATCCAACAAAAAGAAGCTCCCTGATTACGCAGAATAAGTCTTTAGTTCTTCCAATTCCGGAAACGTCTCCATCTGTTTCGATTTCTGCTGATTTAAAAAGCTTTGCCAAGTCCTGAATTCTTTCCATAAGATCTGTATCGCAGAATGCATTGTAACCAAATTTGATAATATAATCAGTTCCATTAATTGTTAATTTTGTCATATCATATATCCTCCCAAATTAAAATAGAAATTCCCGCCATAGATTTGACTCAATGGCGGGATGCTTATCAGCCCCCGAGTGGAGATGGAAAATCTTCATCAGACGGCTCAACTTTGTCTTCAATCTTGATTTCATCTGAAATTGTTACGTTTGCAGTAACTTCCCATGCTGCATTTACTTCGGCAGATGGAACGCCAAGTCTTGACGGTACAATCGGAATAAACCAAGCCTTTGTAAGGTCTGGATGATAAATTTCCAGCCAAGGCCTTTTGCCTTCTGCTTTGTTCTTGTCCCATGTGCCACAGATGTTTTCCCAAGTATCAATGAACACCTGAGACATACCAAATGTAAATCCCATAGCTCCCGATAAATCGAGAAGTCCCGGAACGGATGTTTTGTATTTTGTTGCGTTCAGAGATGTGGTGTCGATAGTATCAGGTTCCGGGTTCATATCCGGAATGGATTTTGGTTTCTGTAAATTGTAATATTTGTCTGTTGGGCGTGTGCCCGCTATAGTTTCGAATGCAATCGCGACCTTCATGCCAATGGTACTGAGGTCAATCGCTGGTGTTGCTGCCATATTCGACTCCTTTCTGCTTTTTCAGCTATAAAATCACATTAAAAAAGAGCCTTGTCGGCTCTGACACGTAACCCTGTGCCCGGGAGATAAAAGGATCACCGCCCTTTCTATTCATCTGTGCCTGTTTTCAGTTCTGGAAGCCCTGCTACAGATGTAAGCAAGGATAAAACGCCGGAAAGAACGGACGCGGATACGACCATCTTCCAGTCAACGCTTCCAAGGACTGTTGCGGTTCCGATTGTGGCAACTGCCGTCTGAGCAACTGTCTTAACAGCTCTGATTCCCGCAGCTTTCAGCCATTGTAATTTATCTTTACTCATAGGACACTCTCCTTTCTTTTTGGTATAAAAAATAGAAGCTGTTACGCTTCCAATAATTGCCCGGTGTAAATTCTGCTGTACCGGCTTATGATTCGTTTGAAACTCTTTTCGGAGTTTGCAACTTCTTCTGGCCCGTATGTCCGGCGAAAGCCCATCGAAATCATAGCCTGATGACTTTTGCTGTCGATTTCGTATGCAGTCGATAAAGCCTTTGTCCCAGATGCGTAACTTTCCGTCTGAAACGAAAGAACTGTTGCGCATTCGTGACCTTCAAGGCTTGTTGACTGCGTAGGGTTTCCCATCATGAATAATCTGGCGTATTTCGTTTTACCAGATGCTATTGTCTGGCTTTTTTCCATGGAAAAATTGCCTTTGCCGACTGTTGGTTGAATATCTTTACTCCACCTAGAAAATACTTCTGATACTGGGTTGTTAATCGTGTCTGGCATTTTATATCACCCTGCCTGTTCTAACATATTCTGAGACTGCCTTTAAGGAAATCTCTTATTTGAGAATATCCCCATCCACAATCAATCAATCCGCTGACAAGCATTTCTTTTGACTGAACTGCTTTCAGTTCTTCTTCGGTAAGGAAATCTCTTAGATTGTCTTTAGTAGAAATTTCTTTTTCTTCTCTAAGTTGTTTTGCAGTTTTGCCAAACAATGTACGATATACCATATCTGTATATGTCGAATATGCATGACCGTGCATTCTCTCGTTTTCTTGAGATTCTTTAAGTGCATTGGTCAACGCTTGTCTTACTGCAATGCCTTTGTCTCGTTCTCTGATTTTTCCTAAAAGAACTTTTTCCATTGCATTGAATTGGCGAATGTATCCTTCTTTGAACTTCATGGCTTTTTCGCCAGTGTATCCCATAACAAGAAGCGTAAATCCATCTCTCGTCATGCAGTACATAGGTTGTTTTTTATTCTGGATGCTTGTGTATGAGGAAAGCACGAAATTGTGCTGTCCGAATTCTTCACTGCATCCTAAATTTCTAATGTCCTGCAATACTCTTTTATGTTCTTTTTCAAAAGTTTCTGCGACATCTAGGCTTGTGACAATGCTCGTTTCTACTTTTTTGATAATCATTGTTTCTACTAACATGCTTACATTCTCCTTTTCTATGTTTTTTTTGCATGAAAAAAGCACCCACCACTCCGGTAGATGCTTTTATATGTTATAGTATATCAAAGACAGAGGTATTATTCAGTATTATCAGGTATTAACTTTCATGATGCAAACACTTCTTTTGCAATTTTTCTGATGCTTTGCATGATTTCTGCGCTTGCCTTATATACCGGCATGGTGGCTTCGGTACCGTAAGAGCGTACCCATTCGCCAGAATCGGCAAAATAAACCCACGATTCATTCTTTCCGTTTCCTTGCCCGTATGAACCGATTGTATATCCAAATTCTTGCCCTTTGGGATGCGGGCTGGTTCCCGACGGAGTGTTGTAGTGAATACCCGACCCAAATTCAATGAACAAAAGGTCAGAGCCTTCACACACAAGCGTCGCCTGAGAATAGCCGCCAAAGTTATTGATTCTGATATAGGTATTATGATTTTTGTCAGAATCGCCTTGCGCCAATGCTATGTTTTCATCTATAACCGGGATTCCAAGTTCTGCCAGCCTGCGGACAAACTCTTCATTCTTACTCACAAGCGACTTCTGATACGCTCTGAGCTGTTTTATAGTGTCTTGTATAGATTTATGCGACAATTCCATTTTAATGCTCTTATTCGCCATCTGAGCCATCTCCTATATACTTGATGCCATATCGTGCCACATTTCCTTTCTGGGTATCAAGAATCTTTTTTAGACGGTAGTCTGGCGGGACTGTAGGTTCTCCGTCTTCACCTAAAACAAGTTCTCCTGCTTCGGTCAGTTCCGGCTTGCGGTCAATCCAGAATACATCGGCAGTCTGCGGCTTGAAGTTGCGGTCGAAGTTTGTGATATACCTGTCATAATCCGGGATATAACCGGCGGATAATTCCTCTGGCGTTCCGGCAGTCGCAGATACGGACAGGAAATGCAGTTCTGGATTCTGATATTTCTTGATTGTGTCTATTCCGTCAAGTTCTTCTGTCACCCTGGACCAATACACTGTCTGTTTTTGACGTTTCAATCCTCTCATGGCGATTTCTCCCTTCAAAAATCTTATATTGCATATTTCATATGAGACACTTTTACATCTTCATCAGATACCTTTGCATAGATCATTGTCGTGTTAATGTTGACATGCCCAAGAATCTTTTGTACCTCAGTAATCGGCGTACCTCTCTGAAGCATAAGAGTCGCAAGAGTATGCCTAAATAGATGCGGTGTCAGAGGCCTGTCCAGTTCTGCCCGCTCACCGATTATTCGTACAATTCTTTCAATTGCTTCTTTTTTGAGTACCTTATGTGGTTTCCTTTCACTTACAAAAAGATATTCCGACTCATCATCTCTAATTGCGAAGTATTGTTTTAAAAGTAATTTACAACGAGCGTTTAGGTACGTTGTTCTATGCTTGTTGCCCTTCCCCAAAACAACTACTTCACCTTTGTAAATGTCTATATCTGCTTTCTTTACACCACACACTTCTGTAACCCTGGCTCCGGTACTATACAGAAATTCAACCAGTGCTCTTTCACGTACGGTTTCGCAAGCTTGCCTGATTCTTTCCAACTCCATATCTGTCAGAGGTTGCTTTTCGATACGCTCATATTTGATATTTTTGATAACTCTACATGGGTTCTTGCCTATATATCCTTCGTTTGCAGCCCACTCGAAGAAAGTGTGTATGGCAGTTCTTCTACTATCAAGTGTTCGATTGCTCAATCCTCTGCTTTCCTGAGCGTTATACAGATATACACGAATATCATTCGCAGTAATGTCCTCAGCTTTTTTATTGACTGTAAAAAAGAAATCATCCAGATAAAGATTGTAGAGTTCGAGAGTCTTTTTACTCAAACCCTCGATTTTTCTACTTACAATGTAAGTTTTGTAGAAATCTGGCAAATATCCAGTATACTTTACAACTGCTGTTTCTCTTTGACTGATATCAAAATCATTTACATACAACGCCAGTTTGTTTCTGACTCTTTCAAGATATTCTTCTGGAATTTCTTCATGCAACTTGGTCATGAACCCATTCACGAATTTATCTCTCATAAAAAATACCCTCCTTTTGGGTTCACAAAGGGAGAGTATCATGTTATAATAATACTGTACCCTTTGTGGTGTTGGAGTTAGGTTTTTTGATTGGTAGTCGGGAGCCTAACTCCTTTTTATTATGCTTTTTTGATTGTTATTTTCTCTTCATCATATTCGAGAATTACTTTTCTGTCTTCTTTGGTAACACCTATCATCCGAACTGCTTCTGACGGAAGTGATATTTTATAGTTGACAGATTCTTTTCCTGCGTTTCCACCAGCTTTGTTAATCATGATATTTCTTTCTACTTTTATCGAGCTCACCTCCATATAATGAATTTATAATCATTATATATTATTGGTGTCCAATAGTCAATAATTAACGTCCTCGTTTTAGTTAATTACATACAGTGTATCTTCTAGTGGTTCTGCTCTTATGTTCTCTGGCAGTTCATCATCGTCTGTGTCGGCGTATTTTCGGCAGTGGTATTCTGCCAGATCTACGTCTTTCTCTATCTGTTCGAGAGTTTTGTCTGATTCTCCTTTTATGATCAGAATCAGATCAAAGATGATTGACCAGAGTTTTGAGATGATCTGAAGTTTTGTCATTTATCGTCATCCTCTCTGCTTGCCTGGAGGATACACATAAATAAGACTCCTGTGATTCCTCCTGCAAGGTATGTTAATATGCCTGTTAAAATGCTCATGATTCTTCCTCTGTGAGTTTCTTGTATTCCTCTTCGGTGATCCGGTTCTTTTCTTTTGCCTGCTCTACCATTTTCAGCCAAGCTGAATACGGAAATTTCTTTTTCATTTTTATAAGTAATTCGTACATATTCCTCCTATTCCGGGATGTAAATGTCTCCCATTTCTGCTACATACTGGATAAGTAGTTTCTGAGTCTCCAGCTGTTCTTTCTGTTCCTTCAGCTGCTGTTCTACACTCTTCTCCGGTTCGTAGGTTAAATAGTTCTCCGGATTGTTCTGGATATCTTCCAGCTGGTCAGCAGAGGTTACAAATTCATTGTAGTCGTACTCATAGACGGTCTCTGAATATGTCTGTGTTTCTTCTGTTCCTGCCTGCTGTGTTTCTTCTGTGACTTCTTTTTCATTTGCGCAGATGAACACGTACACGCTATTTCCAGAATCAAATGTTTTAAGCAGTGGCTGCTTCTGTGTAAATCTTGCTTTCTTCACGTCTTATCACTCCTTTACATATCTTCATAATTTTCTTTACTTTCCATTTCTTTCGAATGTGTTTGCTATTTGTGTTCTTCAGAAATCCATAGAAGCTACTACATCGTTTTGCCAGCTTAAACGGTATTGGCTTATGTGTCTTATAATATTTTAGAGCCTTTTTATACGCCCTTCTGATTCTACGGAAGTTTCTTCTACGAACAGTCATTTTATGCTGATATATCCGGTATCCCATCATATCCACGAATGTCCTGGTTATTTTGTAGATACGGAATGTGCTCTTAATGGTCAGCCCCATATCTTTTGCTTTTCTGATGAACATTTTCATAGCCTTCTTGATGTCTTTCTTATTTGTTCCGGCAAACAGCGTATCATCCATATAAAACGTCTGCTTCTTAACGAGATTAATCCGTTCATTGCATCCATTCCGATGTTTTCTGATACGGTACATCCCTTCAGCAACATGGTGATACAGGATACTCATGTACAGATTGCAGAGAAACTGGCTAAGATATGAACCTATGCTCAAGCCTTTCTCGAAACTGTAAATCAATTTTCGGATTAATTTAATCAGTAGATCGTTCTTGATATGGCATTCCAGGAATTGCATAAGTTTGTCCCTGTCTATGCTCTCATAGCATTTCTTTACGTCTGCCTGAGCAACGAATGTAAGCTTATGGTTTCTCAACCATCTTCTTACGTCCCTTGCACCTTTTAGAGTCCCACGCCCTTTGATGGAAGCGTACTGGTGCTCTCCAATGCGTTTCAGAATAGGCTGCAATGCTATAACTGCTATGTAATCATACAACTGATGCTTTATATTCTGGATTCCGATTCTACGGATTTTCCCGGACGATGGGTCTACTTTTTCCCGGTACCATACCGGAGGGAATTTAATGTCCCAGTTTATGATCTCATTTCGGATATCATCAATCACCGCTTCTACCAGAAAACGTATGGCATTCTTTCCGTACCTTTTGAATATGCAGTAAATCTGGTTGACGTCCAAAATGGTGTATGTGCTGAGCAGTCTCAGTACATCATTCCTTTTGTATTTCTTTTTCAGACATTTATATACCGCTGTGCTGATTAATCCGCGGTCTGTTATATCAATGGCCTTACAATATCTTTTCATTCGATTATTTTAAAGAGGGTTTCCGGTTTTTCTACTAGCCCCGAATACAGTCTCATACACTGTATTCCTTACTTGCCGTCCCCGGCTTTCAGCTGGCCTTTCTTGCTTATTTTAACGCTTATGCGTAAAGAACCTTTCGGCTACACCCTTTTCAGGTGCGAAACATGATGCAAATAATACTGGTTTTGATATAAATAATATCAGGAGCCGTAGTTCCACCTGTCATTCCAGAGCCCGTTCCTGCAATTCACGTACGCGGAACCGGAGTTCGTCCCATTCCTGAGGTTCCCGGCTGCACCATGAGTCCTTATGCTTTTATTTTTGTATGTATTTGGAAGGAATTAAGGGGAAGCCCCCTCTTTTCCTTCGGAAAATTCACCCCTAAGGGCCTTTTTAATCGCAGGAGCCGAAGTTCCACCAGTCATTCCAGAGCCCGCCCCAGCAACCCACGAACGCGGAACCGGAGGCCGTCCCATCCCAGAGGTTCCCGGTTTCAAGTGATTCTCTGGTTCCAGATGTGGCTGTTCCTCCGGCGTAAACTCTGCTTCCCATTCCTCGGTCAGAAGAATCAGTTGCGGCTATTGGCCACCATGCGCCAGTTTCTTCGTCAATTTCTACATCACCAACCCACCAGTCACTTCCTTTGCCATCTGCACTGGCAGGTATGTTTCCAACAAGTTTATATGTGCTTTTGATAGTAGCTTCATTATCGCTCCATGCTGTTCCTTTTTCGCGAACATATACATCTTTGCTGTAATCACTTTTGAATACCATCACTGTATTTGCAGCTACATGATAAGCGCCTACCTGATATTCGACACCCTGAATTCTGTATGGATGTCTTGCTGATGTGTTTGATACAGCTGCACCGTCATGCTTTCCAATTACTTTCTTCGTCTCGCCAGTGTGAATGTGCATAGAAGACATTGTGATCGGCGCATTTAAGGTATCCGTAAGTTTTACAGGTGCTGTAGTAAATCCTTCTGAAATATCCAGATACACTGCTTTGTTTCCGCTTGCAAGGTCTTCAATACGAAGAATCTTTACGTCGTCCGCATAGGAATGCATAGTTCCGACTCCGCGGTCTTTATTTACTGCACCATTGTTGTTAGAACCATATCCAACAGAAACATATAAACCAACTTCCAGATTTGCCGCCTGTGCTGCTGTTACTGGGAAGTAAGTTGCTTTCTCTGATCTCTGTTCTGCCGCATCATACTGGAAATTCCAGTTATTTACACCCTGCGAAATCTTTCGTGAGCTTTTCTGTCCGCCTTTGATTGCATTGAAGATCATAAGGAATGTCTGGCGCTCTTTTCCGCAGCCATGATAGCCTTTTCCCTTTTTCTGGTAATTTGTATTAATATTACCGTTACTCTGATTCCTTAAAATCTTCTTTCCTGGTTGAGAATGTGGTAAGCCATCAGAACCTGCTACGGACGGGAACGCTGAAAGAAGCCAGTAAGCAGGTACGGAGCCATCAGCATTCTTCTGGAATGGTTTTAATCCAAGTTCTTCATGCGGTTTGTCTGACCATGACCAGAGATAGTAATCTCCTTTATTTTCTTTTCTATAGTAGAACATTGGACCGAAGGAACATACATCCGCTGTGCCAGTTTCTGAGTATCCATCCTCACCCTCAATTGCGGTCAGTTCATAATCTTCATTGTCGTGACGAATGTAATTTCCGTACCACCACTGAAATTCTGGTCGGTTTGCATAACCATCTTCTCCTTCTACGGTATCTGTTGATGGAGCATATGGAATAAGCGCATTTACTCCCAGTTTCTCAATCGTAGTTGTCGGATTTACCGCTGATTTCCACTCTTTTGACTGATACACCACACCTGTTCTCTGGCGGTTAAGATATTCTTCTACGGTATCTGTATGTGGTGTGCCACAGATAATGTCGTTTAGGACACTAATCTTTTTCCCTACTTCTGCTGAGTCTGCCGCTTCTCCTGTTTTGGAAAGAGTAGAATCCAGTGCCACGTACGCCTTTCCTGTTTTTGAGTCAACAGCAACCTCGAGGGATTCCGTTGTTTTTTCTTTTGCAGTAATTCCGCCTCTCTCCGATTCTGTCGGAGCAGGTGGAATAAAAATATGTACCGTATCATTTTCACGGTCATAAAATCCTTTTGTTTTCTGCGTTTTCATGTGATTTCTCCTGTTATTTATTGTCCATGTTCATAATAATTAAATGTGCTGCACCTACGGTTTTAATAATTAACTAAAGCCCTCTTTAGTTAACTAGTCCCATACCTTTTAAGTGCCAATATATTATTGTAGCCCATGCAGTGTATCCTTTAGCGTTTAAATGCACTGAATCAGAAAATAACGATGTAGGTACTTTTTCCGCTTCCATTCTTTCTATATCTTGACTAGTTGGTGTAATTCCAACAATAGAAAGACCATATTTTGAAAGTTCTTGCCTACTTTCAATATATCTACCACCATATTTCTTTTGCGCGTACAAGTCAACGGTATTATCATAGGATACGCTACCATCAAGAAGTGAAAGGACAATAGTAATTGCATTTGTTGAGTTTTGCATGGTGTCAATAACCTCACACCATGTTTTGTAATTATTTTCTGATTGAGGGTTTACGTTAACATTTCCAACTCCATTTTGCCCTATACAAATAATTTGTAAATAAGGGTCAGTCATTTTTTGCGTAATAATTACTGGTGTGCCTTTTTTGGCTGTAAATGTTTGAGTAGATGTAAATGTTGACATTGATGTTGAATCATTCCATCCAACTACACCTTTATTGCCGAGTATGTAACCATTTATATTACCGAGTTGTCTGCTTGGTTTAATTTGTACACCATATATAGTTTTCGCATTAAAGTCTGTAGCAATATTCTTTGTAAATGTTGTGTCAGATTCAAGATAGGCAACCATACCGCCTTGTCTACAAGCTATAGTATCACCACTTTCACCACCTACACCCATGTTGAATACTTTATATTTATTGCCAAGTAAACTTTGTAATACAGATGGATATGATACATTGTTACCGCCATGACCCATTGTTAACGAATCACCCCAACAATAAACATTCTTCATTTCATAACGCCATTTATAAGTGTCTGCAAAAGAATTAATTTTAAATTCTTCGACTAAAGAATTAATGTCCATATTTGCAGAATAATCAAACAACCCCCAATTTTTTACAATGTATTTATAATTTCCAGAATCTCCTGCGTTTGATACACGAATCCACGGTACTGCTTTGGCAATATCACCTGTAACGGTTACCGTTCCATATACAAATATTTCTGTATCATTTGCAGTAGGAAACCAAGTTCCGCTAGGGTATATTCTATTAAAGGCATAGTTAATGCTGTATAAATCTCTCATTCCTAAAGCAAAAGAATATACACTATTTCCACTATATTCAGCCGAAACTTTACACATAATGAGATATGTTTTACCAATTTTAATATCCATAAATGCGTTTATATCTGCTACGTCAGAAAAGTACATTAATTTAAAATTACCATTTCCACTCAATTCAAAATTAGAAGTAAGTGAATTTTTTTTCAAATAGTCATAACCTACATTTATGGCTTGACCACTTACAATATTTTCTTTTCTTCGCAAATCGTCTATATCTTCCTTTAGTGAATCAATCTTCTTGCCAGTTACGCCTGCATCAGCGGCATATCCAGTCTTTGTGAGAGTGTTATCAAGGTTGATACCTTTATTAAGTTCCATTTTTTGATCAGACCCAAACTCAAGACAGTTTGTTTCTTCGTTGTAGTCTACGCTTACTGGAAACATCGGAACGATATCGCCAGATTCGTTAATTCCGGCAATCTTACCAGAGTTTTCCGAACCTTGGTTCTTATTCAATTTATTTGATATATCAGCTGACAATTCTGTGATTTTATCTCCGGTAGCCTTTGCGTCAGCAGCTTTTCCAGATACGTTCAGTGTTTTGTCTGTTTCGGAAAGATAATTGTCTGGAATTTTAGTCAAGAATCCAGAGTCATTCTGCAAGTCACTGGTTTTGCTTGGAATCTTTGTATCAGCCGGCAACGCTCCAACTTCTTCAGCTGTATATGTCGGCTTGTTCTGCTGTTTTACCCAATCCGCCAATTCGCTTGATTTAATGTAAAGCGACATATCAATTGGAGCGCCCATAGTGTCCCAAACTACGCCGTTCCATGCCACATTCATTCCTGCTTCGCCGTAGACCGACTTAGACTCGATATTGTACATATCGCCAATGTCTGGATTTAATGGAAGCAAATCAGCAGTCGCAACTGTACCTCTGTATCTTACAGGGCTATTTAATTTTGCTTCCATATCGGAAATCTGGCGTTTTAATATTGCATATACTTTCTTTGCTGTTAATGCCATATGCGCTTCTCCTTTACAGTTTGTACCATGTATCGGTAGGCTTGTGATATTCGTATAATTCAGAAGTATCAAGGCACAACGCCGAAGAACCACTTTCTACATAATGCGGAAGCTTCGATATGTCCTTTGAAAGTCCCTCGTAATCACGAACCATACCTTTTGCATCTGTACATACCCAACTACCTAAATCCGGCAATTCATCACCGGGTTTGTACTGAATGCCATCAAAAATAATTGTGTTTTCTGCTTTTGCCATCTATGCAATCATCCTTTCTGCCCCGATAGGAGCCACATATGTGAACTGGTTTCCTAAGATATCTCTGGCTGTGCCAATAACAAACTGTCCATAGTCTGCCAGAATATTACATACAAATTCCTCCGCGTCCACCCAATACCGTTTCTTAACCATACGATGAAGTTCTGGTAATAGACCATAGCTGAACATCACGCAATGCCCTAGCTCATGAATAAATACACGGTTCAGAAGTTCTCCATACAGGTTATTTGCGATTGAAATAATATGTGTGGAATAATCAGATACTCCAAGTGTTCTATTGCCTGTACGGTCAATTAACACGCTGTTATGCGGAGATACAAACTGCACCCTCCATAGGTCGCCGTTCATGTAAAATTGTCTTAGCATGGCTTATCACCATCCTTTTCTCAACTAAAAAGCCCCTGCTACATTCCTGCAACAAGGGCAAAATTCATTTCATATTCAATTCATCTGCTGTATGAAACGTGTCAAGTCAGTCTTCATCTGCTGTCTGATTGATGCGTCTGCATCATCCCACATTTCTTTCATATTGCGGATGATATCTTCTGTATACTCTTTCATGGAATCATCCATTTTTCTCTTAGACTCAGCGTCTTTGGAATCATGGTAATGTCTGCGATTCTCGCTGTATCTGTCGTAGGTTTCACCATATCTGGATTGCCTATTGTTCATACCGTCCATTCTCATATCACTACGGTCTGGATGATAGCCCATGCGGTACATATTACGTTCAAACTCTGGATTGCTCGGATATTCACTTACCCAGTCGTCATCCTGCATATGGAGATACGGCATATATCCCATTCGGTTTCCTCTGCCTTTTGGTGCAAATCTGCCGTTTGCGTAACGATAGTTGTCATATCCCATGCGTCCAAGATACTTCTCTTCCTGTTCACATTCATCCATAGCTTCTACGATTCTGTAATCTTTATCTGCGCAAATCGCACACTTTACAGCTTCCATGCAGTCTTTCAAATCGTCCCAGTCTTGAGCACTGAGGTTATCAAAGCCATGCGCTTTGGCTTTCTCCATAGCCCATTTTCCCATTTCCATTGCAACTTTATGCATTACATTGCCCCCTTTCTGGCAGCCTGTGTAACAGGTGTGTCTGTCGTTGGGGCTGTACCATTAATTGCTGTTAAATTGTTAGTTGGACTACAAGCCGGATTTCCTAACATCTTGAATACTCCGCCGGTTGCACTTGTGGCTACTCTTGTTGCATACTTCGTTCTGGTTCTTATTCCGCAAGCCGTAACCTGTGCGCAGCAACGATTCTCTATCGGATACAAAGTTGTTCCTGTTCCTATCTGAATCATTACCGGAGCAGTAATTGTAGTGGCTTCCGGTATGCTTTGCGCAACAACAATACAATATTTCTCTCCATTGTTGTAACTGCCTGCCGGAAGTGTGATTACAAGATTGCCTCCTGTAAACGCAACGGCTTGGCTGATTACAAGATGGTTGCAGAGCTTACAAACATTTTTACAACTCATATCTTTACCTCTCAATCAAAATAAGAGGTGAGCCGTAACCCACCTCTTAGAATTAGTCAACCTCTAAGGGTGAGTTACTTAGCAACAACCGTTACCATATGTATTACATCCTGCGTATGCATATGGAGCTGGAACCTGGAATGCAGGAATCGGAGCCGGGTTGATTGCATTGATTAATCTCTGAGCCTGTGCGTACATCTCTGTTGTAAGCAATGCGGACTGACGATCCTGAGATGCAGCACGTTTCAGATCAGAGTTCTCTGCCTGTAATGTTGCAATCTTATCGTTAGTCAGGAAGTCAAGGATTGCTCTTGTGTTGCTGTTCTGGTTTTCCAGAATATCTCTGGTATTGTTGTTCATTGTGTTTTGAAGAGCACAAGTGTTGGTAGCCATGTTGTAGTTGATGCCCTGTATAGCTTCTCTTGTTTCACAGCAACAGCTTGCTAACTGAGACTGTAAGGCATTGGTATTCTGCATACCTGCTACTGTATCAGCATTGATAGCCTGCTGAACGCCATTGAAGCCCTGAAGCATTCCAACGTTCACGCCGTTGAAGCCACTTTGCATGGTATTGTTAAGAGCATATGTGCTGTCACAGACGCCCTGCTGAATACCTCTGATACCATTCTGAATATCATTAAGGGCGAATTCCTCATTAATATCTGAACGGGTAGCCCATCCTTGGAAGCCGGCACCGTTCGCACCGTTTCCACCGTTACCACCAAAGCCGCCGCCCCAGCCGCCAAAACCTCCCCAGCCGAAGATTGCGAAGATCAGGACGAGCCAGATAAGTGAAAAGCCATCACCGCCCCACATATCATTTGCGCGACTATTAGAGCCTGTAGCAGCTGCAATGTCGCTAAGGCTGTAATTTGAACCATTCATCATGTTTTTAGTCTCCTTAAATTTTATTTACAATAGGAGACATCCGCGGCTGTCGTCCCAAATTGTAGCGATTCTGAATCACCCAATTATGGGGAAGTGTTATAATCCAAGGAATTTCTGGATAATTCCATCTGGAGATAAATGCTTTTCTTCAAAAACATTCTGTTGAATTTGATGCAGTTGACTTGCGTCACCTTTTTTATATAAATCCAACGCATTCTTCAATGTTGGATTATTTCCTGCAAATTTACTCATATCGTTCATCATGTTGTCAACACTTCCGAACCTCTGAGAAATCATTTTCTCAAATTGCTTTTTCATCATGGCGTTTGGATTGAATGTCATCTCTGCCTACCTCCGTTCTGCTTAGGTTCCGATGTCCCCGACATCTGCGTCGGAAACATATTCTTTATTTCAGAAATCTCCGAACAAACATCATTCCTAAGCTGATTAAACATTGCTTCAATGTCAATCTGCTTTTCATCTTGCTTAGATTGCTGTTCATCTGGATTTACGAGTCGGTAAACAAAAATCCTGCTCCTTCCATCGGATTGAAGCTGTTTTCTGTAAATTTCAGTTCCGTCTGTTTTTGGATAGTAAACAGGATTACCGGACATATCCACATCTTTAGCCTTTACAGTATCAATCCCATCCACCATCTGTCCTTGAAGCATAGGTGATTGTGGAACCGGCTGTAACTGTTGCATCTGTATTTGACCATAAGGCATTGACTGCTGATAATTATTTTGCAGTTGAGCCAGCCTGTCCTGATACGGCTGTATCTGTCCGTATGGATTGTTTATTATTGGTTGTTGCGGATAATACGGATAACCTGCCATAATCTGTTCCTCCTGTCCGGGATTCAAGAATCATATCCATATCATCTATAGAACGATGCTTTTCCCATATACCCTCGTAAGGGTTTCTTAACATAATCATTGTGTTTTCTCCTATGATTATATTATATAGGAAGGAACTCTGTTTTTGAACGTCACTATTTCGCCACGTTTTCGCCATAATACAAAGAAAAGCCCCGACAATACATCGGGGCAACTTTGGAAATTTTCTTCTTTATTCTTTTATTAATTCGGTCTATGGTTCTTGGACTATACCCCATAAGTTCAGATGCTTCCCATAGTGTCTTTTCGCCATAGGCCCGTAATCGAAACAGTTTTTCTTCTCTGGAATCGAAACCTGCTTCTTTTAAATAAAATTTTCTTTCATCTTCTGAAAAGTCTGTATAATTCATATTTCCACCGTCCTCCCTTACAAGTGGAATCAAACTGGAAGAATACCGCTTAACATAAAACCGATAACTGCGCTGACAATCGATGTAATAACACATACAATGATTGTATCGTAACGCTTTCCCGGGACTGCCATGAGAGTCTTTATATTGTTATTCATCTCATCCACAGTTGACTTGATATGGTTCAAGTCATTCTCACTTAATGCTGTCTTTCTTTCCAGTTCCCCGATACGCTCATAAAACTCTTTACTACGATCAGAGTGCTTCTCTTGCATCAACTGAAAATTCTTTTCCAGTTCTTCTATGCGGTGTTCATTAAAACATTCATGTTCACATCCCATCGCCAGTTCCTTTCTTCACTCCCTTAACATTTGCTTTTCCCTACTGAATATAAGCAACCCAGCGGCACTCCGGGAGGACAAAAATACTGTGCCACGTGACCCAACCATCTTATTAAATTAAACTTCCTGCAAATGGAAAAACGCCATGATTGATATATATTTCCGTTTCGGATTCCCAGTTTCGACTTACTGAGTTTTCAGAATGTGATTCTTGGAACTCGGCCCCCTGTTTCACAAGGAAATAGAGAGCCAGATCAAATATGCAATCATAACAGCATTCCATATCGGCATTGATTTTTTCATCTGTATATCCAGACGGATAGTTGCGTTTCTTTTTGAACGAACGAATTGCACGCTTCACAGACAAAGAAATCATACCGTCAGTTTCCGCATCATCGGATAGATACTCTTTCAGATCATTCACAAGCTTTTCGTTCATTCAAGATCACCTACCCTTGCTGAGATAAAATTTCTGAGATAATACCAGCCTTGTTTGTCGATGTCAGGGCATAGCCATTGTCACTTGCGAGCTGTTTCAGTTGAACTACTGTCATGCTTGACAATTCGCTTTCTGTATACTTGTGTTTTGAAGCATCATTAACACTTGATACAGATGGTGACTGGCTGTTCTTGTCGAGACTATGCCCGTTTATTCCCCCGCTTTGGTACCGATTACGATACCACCATTAGCTTTTGCCGCTACCGGAACAAACATGCCTGACGCTTTAGTCCAAACTGCAACCGGGTCTTGTGTAGCCCACATGGACAGCGTTACGAAAGAACGATTCTCTTCCTGAATAAACTGTCTGTATTCAAGTTCCTCTGGCGTTACGCCCCAGAGTCCAGTACCAAATGAACCGTTCGGCTCTGCTTCATACAGTGTGAATACATCTTCTTTGAAGTATCTTCCTGTTTTGAGAGAACCATCCGCTTTTCTGAATCTGAATTTCTCATCGCAACGATCAATTGTGATTCCGTATTCCTGCATAAGCAGATTAGCGAGTTCCTGTTTGGTCAGAAGACGTTTGTTAGCTGCTCCTAAAACTGCGGTCTGCATTGCAGTGTTGTTTCTCATGTAGTTAATCATTTTAAGTGATGTCAGGGCTTTGTTTACCACAAATCCATTATCTTCTGCAATAGCGACCATCTTCTGGATATCACCCATGATATCTGCATCTGGTTTAGACCAGTCTGTCATTTCTACTTTTGCATCGGACGGAACACCATAATCAATGCTCATATCCACATTGTTTTCTTTAATTTTTACAACACCTGTGCTAAGAAATTGGCCTTTCATGACATTTGCTCTAGCAACAACTCCTTCAAACAGATTAGCTGCATCATCAAATACAAATTTCTTTAAGTTCTCGTCATCCGGCACACCATTTTCAATTGCCTGCTGTAATCTCTCAGACTGATTAATTTTTCTCTTAATAAAGAGCTTTTCAGTCAGGACTTTTTCGAAGCCCGGTCTTGTTCCGATTTCTGCTTCAGTATCAAGAGCATGAACGAACGCTACCTCTGGAAGCCTCTGTCCAGCCATAAGTCTGTAGTATTCAGCTTTCAGGAACTGTGTTTTGACATCCGGGAAGATGGTGTCAAGAATGCCCGGCCTTTTTACGCTGAAATCCTGAGAGAAGTTAAGTCTTTCTTCCTGTGTAATTGATTCTAAAATATTAAATGGCATCTGCTTACCTCCTTAAAATTCTGGGTCTGTAGTGGTTACAAAAACGATACCTGCTTTTTCAAGCTCTGTTTTCGCAGTGGTTTCTACTGTTACCGGAAGTCTTTTTTCAAGAACACGTCCTGCAACAATTACGGAAATCGGTCGTTTTGTATCGTCTGTCATATCGACGTCTTCAAATACAATGCCTTTAGCACCAGTTGCGTTTGTCGGATATACAGAACCTGCCTTGATAATCTTCTTAGTCCCAACGGTTTCAGCATTGGTCTGTTCTGCTGTATAGGTTTTAAGTACCAGTCCTACCTCGGATTCGAGGATGTTAGGTGTGGATTCGTACTGCTCTGTTTTCATAAAAGCCATAATCTAAATCTCCTTTACTCAAATATTTACTGGGGCATTATCATCTGCCGGTTTATTTTCTGGACACATTTTTGCTGAGTACGCTTTTGCGTATTCAGATGCTTCGCTTTTCTTTTTTGGTTCTCCACCAGATTTACCGCCACCGGGATTAGGTGTATTTTCAAGCGCTTCTTTCTCCCAAGCTGCTTTTGCGGTATCAAGAGCGTTTTTATTTTCTACGGAAATTCCATCGACAAATGTCTGGGCTTCTTTAAGAGCATCCTCCGCATTCATATTTGAAAATGCTTTGATTGCTCCCGCATAGGCATCTCCTTTCATTCCTGCATTAGCAAAAATAGAAGTAATTTTGCCTGTCAGAGCTTCTTTCTGGGAAGTTGCAAGTGCAGATTCAAGGTCAGAAATTCTTTTTTCGTTTGCAGCTTTTTCTTTCTGACGTTCCAGTTCTGCTTTCTCAGCTTCAGTCATGTTCTGTTTTTTTAATTCTTCCAGTTCTTTTTCCAGTGCTTCTGCTTTATCAGCCTGTTCTTTTGCTTTCTGGGCTTTTGCTTTCTCTTTAGCCACATCAGAATTTGACTGATTCAGAAAAGAAGTAATCTGGTCATCGGTTGCATCTGGAAAAATCCTTTTAACATCTTCTCTTGTCATTGAAATCTCCTGTCACCAATACGCTTTTTTACGCTGTTCGCTCAGCCCAAGGTGTCTCCCATGTTCACGCTGTCGGGGTGCATATTTTTTTAATAAAAAAGAGACGATTTTACTCGTCCCTAAATTAACTATATTGAATTGAGCACCGGCAATTCACAATCTCGTCTGCCAAAGCTCCTAATGAGGTATCTTTTGGAAATTGTAGCAAGCTATCTCCAACCGAGAACGGTTCATCAATCGGGAGTGTGGTTCCTCCGACTTCGAGGTGTGTCTTTCGTTCCCTTTTGTCTCCTACGTCAATCCATTTCTTCTTTGTCTTTCCTGCTTTCACAGCTTTTGAATACTGTCTGTAATTCAGTATCGAATTAGCTTCGCATTCTGAAATAAACATTGCCCGGTCATTTGACAGGTAATAATCATCAGTAATGCTTTTATCTTTGACAGAAAATCTTTCAAATGTTGCATCAATAATTTGTTTTGTCACGTCAAGAGCATATTGCTTGATATATGTGTCTATAAGCATATACGAAGCAATTACATCCAGATATTTGTCATAAAATTGAGTCTGAATGTATTCTTGATCTGATTCTCCACTTTCTATGGTTGTTTCTATCAGTGCTAAAATATAAAGGACAACTTCTTCCATTTGTTCGGAAAAAGCTATCCTTTCTTGTTTTTCTTTATCTGATATCGACATTTTGCTGAAATATTCTTTATATGGTTCGCTTCTGCGATTGTTGGGTCTGATATTTAATTCATCGTATGATGAAACACTCATTCTGAAATCACATCCTTGTTAAAGCCATTCAGCAAATCTTTCGCTTTTTGCAGTTCTGAGTCTGGGTCTGCTAATTCCGGGTAAATGGTTCCAAGATATGGCAAACTCATTTCGTATACTTTTTGCGGATCACTAAATAATCCGCAAGTAATCAGCGCAATAAGCGGATGAATTTTATTTTTAAACAGATAATCAAGTGCTTGCGCTTTAACAAGCATATTATCAGTCGGGTTTCTAGTGATTTTTACATCAAAATCTCTGGTTGAAATATTTACATCCATTGAGGTTTTTCGAATGATATTCAAAATGATTCTGGCAGATGCCTTTTCAGCTTCTTTTGTGAACGCTTCTACCAATTTTGCGTCTCTCTCTGCGAAATCCCAACCATTCCTCAGATATACTGCATTGCCTGTATCTCCACCAGTATTGCTTTGCCGGTTTGGCATCGCTTCAACAATCAGCATATTATTGTAAATGTCGTCTTTTGCAACCTGGCTCTCTGACTGATTTAGTTCGGCAGTCATTAAATCAACATCTGATTGTGTTCCGTTTCCAACATCTTTTACCGATACCGCACCTAGTTTAACCATCTTTACGAACTCTGCTTCATCAATCTCACAGTTTTTAAATTTCATCAGGGCTTGTACAAACTGCTCAACGCCATTCAGCCTGTCAGATTGATATTTGTTGATTGCATCATACATTGTGATCGCAATTTCGATGTCGGAAAGTCTGTCGTGATTATTTGGATATTCAATGATAGGAATACCGCCAAAGCCATTGATTCCGGATTCTGTCACCACTCCATTTTGTATTTTGAAATACTGTCTGGAAGAATAACACTGGTAATATTGCTGATTGTCCTCGTCTTTTAAAATCTGAACAGAAAGCACTGGTTTGCCAGTAACGCTTGAATAAACAATATATACATCCTGCGGTGATGGGATAAATATTCTGAAAGGCGGTAAGTCTCCATCCTTTGTCCATTCATCCTCTCTCAGGATTGCTTTATATGCAGTTCCTACTGCACTCTGGTATATCCCAAGTTGAATATTTCTGGCGTCTGCATTAGCTTCGTCCAGATAATCATTGAACCTATCAACTTGTTCGTTTGTTTTTTTACTCGCTTTTTTCTTCTTGCAGACATACTGAATAGGTTCTCCGTATATCTGTCCTGCCTTGAATTTGACTGTTTCAAGGGCATGATTCTCAACAACTTTATTGTTGACCTCTGGGCGAACAAGTTTTTCACGATATAAAATTGGCTGATCGCCTTTGTAATATCTGTAAAGATAATCCATCAGGGTCCTATTCCTGTTGTGGATTCCGATTGTATCAGAAAGGACCTGTGCCACGTTCTGGGGAGTAATCTGGTCTACGCCAGTATAGGCAGTTTTTCTGCCAAACTCGCCTTGGCATAGGTCAACAAAATTTATTTTGTTTCTCCCCACTGCCTGTCCTCCTATTTTTCTGCATGAAAAAAGCACCAAGGGTTCTTCCTGGTGCTTATTTTACAGCTTATATTATATAATATATGCAGGTATTATTCAGTATTATCAGGTATTAACTTTCAAAATTCTTAATGTTTTTGACGATATTCAGTGCTTTCGAATGCAATAATTTCACATGAGAATAGGAATATCCCATTTCACAGGCAATCATTTCAAGCCTTTCATCTTTTACATATCGCCTAAACAGCAGATCATACAAATCTGAATTGATATCGCTCACCTTGTCTATTGTTTCAATAATGTCTTGCTTTTTCTTTGTGTATTCAATAACCATTTTTTTGATTTCTGTTTGAATATCAACAAGTTCGCTTACGGCATCGGTCATTTGATTGGGATTCGGAGTAGACTGAACTTTTTCACCATATGAGAACGATTTAAGCCCAAGAGCAAGACTTCTTAAATGTTCTTCTTCGTATTTTTTATTTTTAATAAGCTTGTCATATTTCTGAATTTGCCCTAAATATTCTCTTGTTGTCATACTATCTTCTCCCCCAAAATGGATTGCGTATTGCCTTTACGACACCCGTACCACTTCCGTTTTTCAAAAACACAGCCAAACTCGATAGCGCATCGGGCGCGTCATCGTGTTTATTTTTTCCTGTCATAGTAAATGAATATACATTATTCATGAATTTTCTATACTCGGCATTTTGATATCCAGTATCTCTGAAATAAAATCTTCTGATATTTTCTGCGTTGTCCCATATTCTCTGCTCTTTTCTTGCTGCGGACTTTGGGGCGTGTCCTCCATTATTCAAAATCATCTGCTGTGCATATTTAGAGGTAAGATTTGTTTCATATCCTTGTTTTTGCAATTCAGCTCCAACCTCATCCTTGTACCCCTCGCCGCCTGCATTGGCTTCAAAAAAAGCGTTGGTTACTTTATTGTTGATGATTGATGCCACGACTTTTGGCATTGTATATATCTTCTCCGAATTGTCATATACAACATCATGAATATATACAGAACCATCTTCGTACACATAAGCTACCGGCATTGCCAAATAGTCGCTTCCGCCTAAAGCAACGTCGCACGCAGACACGACTTTCAGAGGTTCTTCATCCGGAAGCTGCCCGTTATAAAAGTTCATATGCTGAGAATTAAATAACGCTCCATCTCTTTCAATTGGTTCCTGTTGGTACTGAGCCAACCATCCTGCCATGTCGTCATTTTCTTCAAATTTTGCTCTGATTGTTCGATAATATTGCGTTGAAAACCCAACTCCATAGTCATAATCAAAATTGCTTTCATCTGTCTCTGGGTCAAGCGCAGGGATTTTTAATACGTCATATCGAATATATTTTGCTTCTGGATTATTTTGTAAAAATGAAAGCCTGTCCATGTAAAGATCATGCAATGACCAAATAGTACCGTTCAAAATTAGTTTGCATTGTTCTTTCTTTCGGGACATAACATTGTTATCAAGAACAAAACGTTTTCTTTGAAGTATATCCGGATTCAATACATCCTGAATACCTTCCAGAATATCATCCAGAATTAGCCAACCATAAGCGTCATATTCACCGTTCAAACCAGATTCCAAGCCTTTTCCAGACAAGGTAGCGTATTTTTTCTTTCGTTCAAGGTCTACTTTATGATTTTTTGCATCTGTTCTGACTATTTTCGAGTGGAATACGTCTTCGTGGCAATATGTAGGGTCTGTCCAGATTTCCATAACGCCATCAAGAAACGCTCCGCCGAGTCCTTCCTTGTATGTGACATAAAGATTGCTTATTTCTGTGTTTCTTGCGCAATGCCAAGATGTTCCTACTGTTATAATTTGTGATTTACCAGTTCTGGCAGGTTGATGTAGAAACAGTTCGTCGAGTTTATCGTCTTCAAGAGCTTGCAGTTTATCAACAACCTTTTTCAAAGTCCTTCTTCTAGGCTGATAGAAACGCTCTTGCGGTTTTCTATCTTTTTCAATGTACAATGCGTAAGAATCCAATAAATACGGTGCTTCCAGCAACAAATATTTCCAGTAAATCTCGTCAAAATCTCCGCTTCCAGTAATAGCAGCTTGCCTTTCTGCGATATTGTGTGCATACTGGCTTACCTTTATTCCCATCTGTTGCGCATCTGGATTATCCTTGAAAGGAAGATCAATATTCATATTTAACAGCAGATCAAGGCAATCTTTCTGGTTTTGATAGACCGTCATATCGTCATTAATGATTTGATTTAGGATTGCCCGATACCATTCAAGCGAACCTTCTGTAAATTTTTGCATAAAAATAGAGCCAGACCTCCTTTCTTCTTAGGATTTAGTCTGGCTCTCATGTGGCTCTTTGACTGGTTATTCACTTGCTTTAAAGTTATATATAGGTTTGATAATATCAACTATTTCTACAGTATCTTTGATATTATCAATAATTTCTTGCGGTGGTTTGTAGGCCATAGGGCTTTCATCAATTGTGGATTTCTGAACGGATGTTGTGTATATCCCATCCATAGACTCCTTAAATTCTTCTAACGAGATGTTTTCTTTTGCTTTTGATCGGCTCATAATGCGTCCTGCACCATGCGGGGCCGAACAGTTCCAATCATCGTTTCCTTTTCCAACTGCAATAATACATCCATCTCGCATATTCATTGGGATAAGAACTTTTTCGCCATGTCTAGCTGATATTGCGCCTTTGCGAACAATGTTTGTATCGTGGTCAATATAATTATGAATTGTATCAAACCATGTGTTTCTTTGGAGTGTCCAATTCATAGTATAAAATATAGCACTCTGTATGCATCGTCTGTTTATTCTTGCAAATTCTTGACAGATTTTCATATCATGCAGATATTGTTTTCTATGTTCTCCCGTCAGGTAACATAATTCTTTTGGAATACCTAGTTTTCCCGGCTTCCATTTTCGTTTTAATTCATCAATACCATTTTGTATATCCTTGTGTCTGCCAGAACGCTTGTATTCTTTCACCAATTTTTGTATTTCAGTTTCGAGCTTGTCTGTACCTTGCATGTCTTCTATGGCAATTTTTTGATATATTTCAGCTACTTGTTTCCCAAGGTTGCGGCTCCCAGTGTGGATTACAAGATAATTTAATCCTTTCGAATCAGTGTCAACTTCAATGAAATGATTTCCGCCCCCAAGTGTACCAAGGCTCCTGCGAATCCATTCAATATTTTTGAGTCGAGAAAAACAATGAAGTTCTTCTAATTCTTCAAAATTTATGATTTCGTCACGTACGTTTCTTCCTGCCGGAACATTGTTTCTTATTACTTCGTCGAGAATTTTAAAATCTATTGTTCCAACGTCAGCAGGGATTTGTGTTGTAAGCATTCCACATCCAATATCTACACCAACAATGTTCGGAATTACTTTATCTCCAAGATCAGCAGTAAAACCAATTACACATCCAGATCCCGCGTGAACATCTGGCATGATTCGTACTTTGCATTCAGAAAATGCAGGCTGTTTTATCAATGTATAAATCTGATTTAATGCTTCTGGTTCGATATTATCTGTAAATATCTTCAAGTTGCTCATAATGGCACTCCTTTCTGGCTCTCTGACTGGTTATTATTCCCACAGAAACTTATACATTCACCATAAATTCTTTCTTACAGTTGCTTCCCTTGCATTTGTACGGCATCCGATAAATTTTCGTGGTCGGGAAAATCTTTAAGGCTTTCTTTCCGCAAAACGGGCAAATCACCCACTTTGTGCCATTTTCCATTTTAATTTGTGCCGAGCCGTCCCATGGCTCTGGAGGATTCATATATTCAGAGAAGTCTACTCCCTCTGATTCAAGTGCTGTTTTAATGCTCATTTAATTCTCGTCTCCTTTGAAAATTCTGTAGAAATCTGCGATTGAAAATTTTCCTAAAGTTCCATGAATTACTTTTCCTCTGAATTTTGGAATCTTTGATAACATTTCTTTTGAAACTGGCGTTGCGTTTTCTACGTCTATATCATCACAGATAAGGTATTTATTGCAATCATGCTCCATGCTCATTTATTATTGTCCTTTCTGATCAATTCCAAAATCGTCAAATAGTTATCTCCGATGTAATCTGCTTTCCATGTTTTAGAAAGATTTCCCGTTCGGTTGTATATTACGGTCGTATTCCCTGCCAGAAGCAAGCATCTGTCTGGATAGAACCTAGTCGGAATGTTCATTCGGTGGCATTCTCCCTCGATATTGTATGTGGTGTCAAGAAAATCAATGTCCGATCCTGAATAAATAATTCTCATCAGCTCAGTCCATGAATCTTTCTCAGGTTTGCATATCGGTCAATCAGAACATCAAGCGCTGTATGTAACTGGTTAATCGTAGTACAATCGTCCTGATGCTGCCTGTGACATTTTGCGATTTCTTCAGGTTCATCGTAAAATGGCACATCCGCTTTTTCACACACCTGTCTTTTTAAATCATTGCTATAATCGCACATTTTATCCAGTTCAGTCTGAAGCTCGTTGATTTTATTATCCTTGTCTAAAATCTCATGTTGCTTCGCTTCTCTCTCATCAGCTAACCGAACAAGTTCTTCTTTCAACTGATCTACTGTCCAGTTCTTCAAATCTTCAATTCTCATAACAATCCTCCATTCGCACTCAAGCCGTCTTCTCAAATAATCCAAGGATGAACTCCCGTCCCATCTGTGTAATCCGTCTATGGTAGATCACTTTCCCAGAGTCCAGAACTTCCTGTTTGATTTCTTCATATCCGCAATTACTATACTGCGAAAACATCACCCATGTACCATTGACCTGATACTGAATCTTTTTATCTGCCAGAATCCGGTTTAGCTGCATTGCTGATTTCAGTCCCAGTTCCTTAGCAATCTCAGTAATGGTATAAGTTTTGTTGACGTGCATCAGAATAGCGTTCTTTCTTTCAGCTTCCACTCTGGCGGCACGTTCCTCTTTTAATTTGGTTAGAAGTTCAATTCCAAAGTCGGGATTGTTGAGAATGTTATCAATTACATTGTCCGTAGCATATATACCATGCTTGCGGATAGTCTTCAGAATCTCTTTAACTTCTTTCTTAAACTGTTTTGCGATTGGTTTTCTTGACTGCATCAGGACTTCATAAAGTCCATTCTCGGTAAGCATATTCATTTGCCTGTTCTGACCTGCCCTAAGAATTGTTGAGACCAGCTTTTCATCATCGTCAATGCCCCTAAGCATTTCCGTTACGTTGCTATGTTCAATCCAATCGGCTACATCATTGGCCACAAACAACGGTTCTTCTGCTGTTCCGTAAACGCGAAACTGTTTTCCCAATACTTCCTGCTCATTCAATACTTTCAATTCGTCCATTTCTCTCTTTCCTCCCTGTGCTTCATCTGGCATTCGATCATCTTTGCTATATTCTCACGTTCCTGCTTTATTCCATGTCCCTGACGGAACAGCTCACATTCAAGGATATTTCCGCATCTAGAACACTCGTCTTTAATTTCTTTTCCTGCTATTTGCATTTCTTCTCCCTTGTTGGACGGATATTTAATCCATAATATTGTCCACGATCAAAATAATCTGTTGCTGTTTCGATACAGCGTGTTATTAATTGTTCGTAAGCGTTTTTATAAAATTTCAAATCAGACATTATTTTGTTAATTGATTCATAATCTAGGTTCTCCCAGCATTCGCAGCCATCATTAAAGAATTTAAAGTCTGCGCAATGTTCACTGTCACCATTACAGCAGACACCTTCGCATACTGCGTACTATTTACACGTGCAACAATATTTACATCTTTTTGTGTCCATAAACACCATCTCCTTAATTAAAAAAGTCCAGTGTGCCGACTTGAACGGCATAAATCTCCCAACGAGAAACACTGGAACCGAGCGAAGTAAGAGAAAAAGTTTCCAATGATTGCAGTTCATTGGAATCGGAAAGGCAGGAATCGAACCTGCGGCACATAGCTTACAAGGCCATTGCTCTACCACTGAGCTACATTCCGTACCGCTTGTCACGGCCAGTTAAAAAACTGAGTTGATTTTCACCTTATATTTACAGTGATACAATCGTATCTCTCTGAATTGATTGTGTTTTCCATAGCTTCAATTGGATTATATCCAAGATTCTGTAACACCTGTTTGAATACTGTTACCGACTGACCACTTGCGAGCTGCACACCTTTTCTTGTAGCATCTGCATGGAATACATCATGTCTGCTGTCGACATTCCAGAAAATTATATTCGGAATAACATATCCGGCTTTTCGGAATTTCTTTTCCATTTTGTCATAGAAAGACCAGTCCTTATTTCCACTATAATCAATTTCCATATCAGAGATAACAACTATAGCTTTCGGCATTTCTTCTTGTGAAACGTTGTTCTTCTCAGCAATATCAAGTACTTTTTCAAAAGCTGCTTTTAGGTCTGTACTCATGCCCCAACTTGCCTTGCCTACATTTCGTATCTTCTGTTCAAGAGTTTTTCCTTTCAAAATAACAGTCTCAGGATCGCCAGAGAACGTCATAAACAAGTTATGATATGCACCTGTATTTCTCTCAGCAAAATATATTGTCAAACCAATTGAGGTTGCCATTGGTCTTCCATACATTGAACCAGATACATCAGCCATAATCAAAGCATTTGTTCCCTGTTCAACATAATCTGGAAGTGCTTTCCACTGCGCTTCAAGGACTTTGTTGCTTTCTCTTCCATAAAGGATTTTCTCTACAATATCGTACGGATACAAGGTTGAAGCATTGATTTTCGCTTCTCCCTTATCAGCCTTATTGATAAAATCACTGAAACCATCAGGATCATGTTTTGCAAAAGCCTTGCGATAAATCATCATTGCACGGCTTGGAACTTCTGGATATTTAATCTCGTTCCACTTACCAGCAGACATAAGAGATTCAACAACACCGATCTGTTTTCTCATGCTGCGAACAATTCTCTTGAAGTTGTAAACTGGATAGCCTAACTTCTGTGCAGTCATAATTCCTAATTTTTTGGTCTTTGCACTACTTGCGTCAGCAGTTTTAATCCATTTAGCAAGCAGAGAAATTGCTTTGCCATCATTGAGATTCTTCAGATCTTCCTCGAACTGATTTTTCATGGCTTTCCACATATCATCTTCCAGTGGCGTTCCAATCAATTCATAGAGGTCATCGTATCTTCCAAACACTCCAATCAAATCAAGGTTCGGTCTGAGTGATTCTGGATGATGCTCTGCCATATAACGAATAATAGTTCGGAAAGTTTTTCTTTCTCCTAATCCCTCTCGAATATCTCTTGCGTAAAAAGCAATCTTCGTAGCAAAGAGTTTATCCTGCGCATACGCTTCTGAGAACAATGTAGTAATTCTATTCTCATCGGCGTCTCTTAATGCACCAATAGTTCCGAATAAATCAAGCCTTGCATCACTTGTGGTATTCAGCGCAACTGCGCCATTCTCGGTTCTTGTAAACTTACTTTCTTCTTTCATTGCATTTGCAAAATCCATGTTCTTTCTCCTTTCAGGACACGATAAAATAATTTATAGGTTATTCGCCTGAGATTTTATTTAAGAATAAATTGCTGTAAGTGTCCCATAAATTTTCATGATGCTTTTGGGTTTCATAATTAGCAGTTATGTCCAAATGATTGCTGTAAGCATCACATAAGTGGCAAGGGATGGATTCGAACCATCGACAAGTACCGTTTTGAATGGAAGAATGATTGCTGTAGAAGTCACAGACATGACTTACACTCTTTTTACTGCTCTACCAACTGAGCTACCTTGCCATATTCACCGCCTTTAACGGTCAGACATTGTCTGGGCTGAATTTTACTTCTTTTGCTATAGTGTAAATCCACCTGAGACATAGACCGCCTGTATACAAACAGCTTAACTCTAAGCGGATTAAAGCGGAATGCCCGGAATCGAACCGGAGACCAGAGTGCGACTCTGTCAGTTTTCCACTAGCGTACATTCCACATAACCCGGAAACCCCGGGTTAGCAATATGTTTATCGTGTTATGCTTTCCACTAGGCAATTTTTCATGGCTTGGACTATCGTATTTTTGCCAACCTGACGGCTTTTTGGTAACCGTGGTATGCTCCACGGAGTTGTTTCGAAATTGGATATTGATGTCTTTGTGTATAACGACGAAACCTTTTATACGTCTCTTGAAAACTTCCTGTCCTCAACGTGCACCTATTGACGACAATTTAACTCAGAGACTGTGCCGAACGGGGAATTATCTTCATCGAACAGGCTGTGCCGTTACACACCTTTCATAAAAATAATCCACATACACTCATTCAGCAGTTTTTTCTGTCCATAAAACGGATAGACAGCATATGGAAGAAATGGAAACTACAGGGCTCGAACCTGTGACTTGTCGGTTATGAGCCGACCGTTCTGCCAACTGAACTAAGCTTCCTAAGCAGAGGGTTATTGCAGTTCAAGAGTAACTTCCTCTGCTGTTGCGATTCTTGCCCTCTCAGTCGCAACAAAGGGTCTAATGCTGTTCTGCATAAGCAGAATCCATCCGGGGCATTTGAAGCCCCTTTAATCATCCCCGTTGGGATAGATGGAACCAATTCGGAGGGGAACTATATCATGGCTAAACAATATAGTCCGACTAGGCTAGCGGGATTCGAACCCGCGAATACAGCAGTCAAAGTGCTGTGCCTTACCACTTGGCGATAGCCCATTATTTGTCCGGGATTTTACCCGGACTCGTGATAGAGTGATATATTTTATAAAATTTTAGAAAGCATCATGTCTATATTTGTACCGTTAAGTCCACGCCAGTTACTTTGCAATGGGCGGGAAAAGTTATTCTCCATTGAGTTTCACCAACGCAGACCTAAGCTACTCTGGATGCCTCGACCTGTCAGATTCAAAGGCTTTCCCGAACCTGAGAACGACAGGTTTCTGCTTTTCTTGTATTTTCACCCGTTCAATCAGTATGGTGAACAGGGGAATTTGTATTGTGAATGCTAACCACATTGGGTTCTCCTTATAATCTAAAAATCACAACTGCATTAACTGCAAAACATATTTCCATCAATATAAATACTGCCGTTGCTATTGGATTGTTTTTCTTTTCGGTTTCGTCCTGTGATATAAGGAACGCCAAGACCAATGTGAAAAATGCAATATCTAACATGGCTGCTACGAATTTTGCTAAAATCATTCTCTTTGTTCCTCTCCGATCATGAAATCAAGAATCTTACCGGCAGTTTCTTCTTCTGGCTCGAATGGCAGGCCGCATGTACAGTACTTCTCAATCGCTGTTTTAAGGCTTGCTTTGAAGCCATTGTAAACTTCTCCGTGTGTCAGAAGTTCGTGTCTCATGATTCTTACTGCGTCCTCTACTGAATGCGGTGTGTATGAGAATTTTACTTCGGATTCCATTTCAATATCCGGCAGAGCCATTAATTCGAAAACCGATGTTGGAAGTTCATCAACTGCGACATGGAAGTCTGCTGATATTACACGATTGATTTCTGTTCCGTCAACAAAATATTGTGTTCCCCTCCAGCCTGAGCCTTCTGGATTTATGATTTTTACTTTTGGAGCATTAGTACTGTTCATTCTTAAAGTCCTCCATTTCCTTTACGCTGATTCCGACTATCCCGGCGCTGTCCTTGCTATCTGTGGCTTTAAAGTGCGCTTTAGGATGTTGTGGGTACATGAACTCGAACATGAGGTAATTTGCTGCATCCACGAGATATTCTGTGTTTCCGGTGGAATTATATTTCTCAATACACCGTTCCATTGTAGGAAGCGCCTGTACGTTTCCGGTCTGAAAGTTTTTCTTCGCTGGACCATATTTATAAAAGCTGGTTTCAACTCGATTCTTCCGAAGCTGGTCGAAACGTTCACTGTATTCTTCTGTCATATTGAACCCCTTTTTTATTTTTTGGAAAATTTTTGAGGTTGAGATATTGGCTACCTCTTTCGAAAATATTGTTCCAAAGCTTCACGGGTGATCTGTGATACGCTCTTACCGGTTCGATTCTTCTCGGCAATGAGCTTTCGTTCTAGCTGTCCTGTGAGCCGGATTCTGATTGATTCACCCTGAGGGTTATTCTTTTTCATAGGCAGTGTCCATCTTTACTGAAAGAATCGGCTTATCTCCGGTTTTTGCTAAAAGTGTGATGCCTTTGCCTTCTTTCCAAGGTGATGTGACTATCTGAATATTAGAAACACCAGTTTCGCTACAAATATTCAGTAACTGTCTAGCAATATCCATCAGCCCTGACCGAAGATATCCATCGTTGTTTACTATTTTCTCCATCTTGTTCCTACCCTTCTGTGAATGTAAATGGTTATCATAAATCATTTATTGCTTTTAATTTCTGATTAGCAATTTCAACCTGAGAAGCAAGCACGCTAAGCGACACGTCTCTTATAAATGATTCTTCTAACGTCATGTTTTCTCTCAGAAACAACATCGGAGCTGTAAGCACATAAATTTCAATATTCAAATCACGGAGTCGTCTCCATGTTTCTTCGATTTCATCCTTGGTATTTCCAATATCATCAACTCCGCAAATAATCAACGAATCACCATTTCTCATGTTTTCGCAAAGATGTTCAAAACTATTATTTTCATCTATTGAGTCAAAAGTAAATGTGTCAATTTCTTCATTCAAAAGTATCTTTTTCTTTGCAGACAACGGAAACCAAATGCCTGACTCTTTTGCATATCCTATTTTCATATTTATACCTGCCTTTCTGATATCGCCTTGTTGTTTATGGCAGAGAAACCATTAAGGCTTATGGCTTTCATGTTGCAATCACTATCCCTGCCATGGTGAACTCTTTTTTTGTTTTTTTTGGAATTTTTAAGCCTTGCTGTTAGAGGAGGCTTTTTTAATTTTTCGGGAACTCGGAGTACTCACTCGGCGTGTGTTGGGGCTTATATACACCCCCTCCCGGTATCCATGCCGGACGCTACCAGGGAAGCCCGCCGCCCCATGGGTTCCCGCTTCCCTGGTTTAACGCTGACCTTTAATGGCCTGCGGCAGTGGTCAAGGGAATGTGTGAGAGCGGTTATTTATCCTGAACATATGTATCTATACGACAAACTTCAGTTTCTTATATAGATTAACATACACATTGTACAAATATCGCTTGTATAAATTGTGCATGTTATACAGTTTGCACTATTTACCTGAATTTATGCCCTTTTGTCCGCAGTTCACGAACGTTTTATTGTGTTATAACTCCGGCTTTTCCATCTCTGGAAGCTCTAGCGCCGCCCTGTGTTTATCTGCGATCTGCTGTGCTGTCTGGTGTGGTATGCCGTCCTGCTGTGCTGTCTGCACTGGCGCTGTTTCTGCCATGCCGTAAGCTGCTTTGGCGACAAATATCAAGTTGGCATTTGTGCCGGGCTGGTTGTTCAATCTATTGACTGTACAATTCTTGCAGATATCGAACCATTTTTTAGCCGTGGTGCCATGCGATGAGCTTGTTCTATAGTCCCCACGCATCCAATCACTAAATGTTGACCGATTAATATTAACTAAAAAGCTAAATACTTCTAATGTTGGCAACACATTGTATTTACTACATACCCTGACAAATATATTAAATATATTATCCAGCAATTCTATATCATCGTTACTTGGTTTCGGTATTCTATCCGCAATATAAAAGATCATATCCACAAAACTATCAGCAACAACAGCTTTATATTCTTTCTGTGTATCGAATTCCTCTGGAGTTACTTGTAACACAGTGTTTATATATTCATCCACAAGCCTGTATATATCATTCTCATATACTTCTATTCCCTGTTCTGTTACTGTTGTATTACTCTTTTTCACTGTATCACCTCCAAAAAATTGAAATAAAAAAAGACGACAAAAACACGTTCGCAGATACAATCCGGGACCTTTCTAAATCCCTTTCTTCTTTCCGTCTGCTACGGTTTTAATCGTCTTAAATAGTTTTATTATTCTTATTGCCTTTCGGCTTATTCAATTGTTAATTCTGTTTTATCATACTTTTATATCACTGTCAACAGTCTATTTGATTTTATTTTTACCGTTACATTACTCTTATTAACTCTATATATCTATACGGTACTGTATAGCATATATAGAGTTAATAAACTCTAGGTCTCTAGAATCTTGGAGGGGATTATATAGACAGTTATTATATATTTATACACCATGTAATACCGTCATTTTCCGACTATTAAACACAAAAAACCAGACCTTCCGGCACCTTGTCCGGCGTGATCTGGCCTGCTAAATTCTTATTCTTTTCGCGCTCTGGCTATCGCTCCCCTCCTGAGTTCCGTCGCCTGTCGTTGCTTTAATTTTATCCACATCAGTTTTAAAAATCAAGCCCCAAAATAAAAAAAATTCGCTTGACAACTTCGGCAGTTTTGTGCTAAATATATTTCAACAACTTCGGCGGCGGGGTTGTTCCCCCTCACTCATTACGCCGCCAAAATAAGACAACAAAAGCCCCCGGGATTATCTCTCAGGGGCTTATTTTGCGTCTTTCCACTATGGAAATATTAAAATTTGCACTTATTCAGTACTATTTCAAATTTACATTCAATTACCTCAGTAATTGTTGTCTAAATAATACTATAGATCAGATAAAAAAACAAGGATTGTTTAATTTATCACAATCTGTAATTACTTTCGTTCCTCTATCTAAATATTTCACTCGAATATCATTAAATCTTCGCTTTCCATTGCTGATTGTATAATTTTTGTGAACTGTGTAAACAGTTCCGGGTGTTTCTGCCGTAGCCGGTGCATAGGCGCACATATCAAGCGTCATTTCCTGTGCTGGTAAAACATCAACAACCTGCACGCCGTCAATTCTTATCAAGTCCTCATGTCGTCCCAGGCTTGGAAATATCCGGGGATTTAAGATCCTCCTGTAAATTACGTCAACTTCTTCCTGGTTATCCGGCATAATATGCAGCCGCAGGTCCAGATCAGACACCATGCTTTCGTAAATTGGTGTATTGACCCAGCCCACAAACGAATCCCCAGATTTTACTCTGACCGGAAAACGCTGCTTAAACTCCTCTGTCTCTGATCCTGCGACAGTTCCGCCGCGCCACCTCATGCAAATTTCCGGCTTGTTCATGACTCCATTGCCGGATACGGATATCTTCATATCATGCCAACTATCCCACCTGCAAAGAAAATGAACCATCCCAGCAACTGTAGAAAAAGGCGGAAGCGGGTATGTTTCGCCCCGCTTGCCATTCCATCCCGGCATTGAAAACCGGGCGGTGTCCATATGTCCTTGTATCATTACTGCTTTCATACGTTCATTTCCTTGTCTGCTCGGAATCCTTCAAGGATATCGTCATACAGACTTTCGGGTATTTCTTCCTCCATCAGTGGCTTTCTTTCTTCAAGTTCTGAGTCGAGGCTTGCATCGATGTCTGCAAGCGCCTGCTCTCTATCGAATCCCATTGCTACAACTTCGTTTAATAAATCAATTGTTTTCTTCATTTCTCTTTTCCTCCATGTTTTTATTTCCAACGTTTTACGATGTCACCATCGTAATGATTGGGCGCGTCTTCGTCTGGGTTGACACTTTCCAAAACGTAAAACTCCGTCCTGTGTTTCCGACTTATTTTTTTTAAAGCATTATATAGGACTCTCCGTCTCCGTCGTACTCGTTTGCTGCCTCTTCCGCCTCTTCCAGGCTGGAATAAACACCAATTGTTTCATAGCTGGGTTTTTCAACAACTTCGATTTCCATTGAAGTTGTTTCTAATGTGTCTATAAAGCCCGTCTGTACGAACTCGTTTTCGTCCTCGTCAAACTCGAACTCGTTTTCCTCAATCACATATTCCTCAACTGAGTAAAACGTCATATTGTGATTTTCAAACTTGCTGACGCTTGTCTTGCGTTTTGCAAGTTCCTTTTTAGCCTCTTCCAGATCGTCAAACGTTTTTATGTATTCGGGATCCGGATCCAAAGCTGTACATCCTTGTTTGATCTCTCTTCTGTCTCTGCGGTTAAATTCTGCCGTTCTTTTCACCAAATCATATTTTATCATGTTCCTATTCCTCCTCTTCCATATCAAGCCAAATTTCACACTGTTCGCCGTCCTCCTCGTAGCTGACAACCTCGCCAGCTTCCAGGCGTTCCCGCCAGTCTTCCGGGTAGTTTTCCGGGATGTAAATACAGTTTCCCGGAAAGAACTGGTTTCCGCGCATTTCGTTAACTAAATATTCCATTATTTCTCCTCCTGCCTCCTAGTTAATCCCGATAACTTTGACTCGGGTCTGTAAAATATCCTCCGCAGATTCCAGAATCTCGAAGTCAACAATATATTCCTCGCCATCCTGATATACAGCGATCGCTCCAGATTCTAACAGCTCTTCCCCGTCCCCGTTTCCACCCCAGAGCTGACCGAAATAATATTCTTTGCCAGCTTCAATTGTGTTCTCTGCTCCGAGGACGTATGACAATGTATTTAATTTCATTTTCCCCTCCTGTTCGCCCCTGTCCGGGGCTGTGATTGGTTCAACTCATTCTTTTTAAGATTTCTTCTTTTAACAGTCTGGATTCAAAAAAATCATTATTAGTTGCATATTCATAAAGCAACTTTTCGTTTGAAAGCTTCAGCATATCGTAAACTTCTTGCTTTCTCTTTGATATTTTTTCTTGGTCTTCCTGTACCCTTTTCAACCTTGCATCAACTACTTTTAATGTTTCGAGATTGTACAAATCTTCACCGTTCAAAATTCCGGATTTTATTAATTTGTACTCTACTAAATACATTTTATTTCGAATTTCGTCATAATACAAACAATCTGATTCATCAATAACTTTTACAATTTTAAAATCAAAGTCATCATTTTTCAAAATATCTTGTTGTATTGACCTGTTATTGTGTTTTCCTCTTGTGATTTCTCCCTTATGGACTTCCGCACGCTTTTTTAATTGTGTAGAAGAACCTATATATTTCTTTCCGGTTCTTCTATTTGTTATTGTGTATACTCCGCATTGGTCTTTATCTGGAATATTGAATAAATCGCTCATTCTGTAACCACTTCCTTTCTATGATTACAGTATAGCATTTATTAAACTATGCGTCAAGTAATTTATTAAACTATTCCGCTAATTTTTCATTCTTTCCAATTCTTTCTGTATACACTCCAGAACGAATGCAGACATCTTGACGCCTTTTAGATCGGCTGCTCTTTTTACGTCTTCCTTGGTTCCCTTTGGCGCCATTACTGTTATACGGTCGTACTTGTCTTTTTGATATTGTGCAATATATGAAAGTTCCTTTTTTTTCTCTTTAAATGCCATTTATTAACCCTCCTGTTATTGTTTGCTTTGATTATATCATTTATTAAACTATGCGTCAATCGGCTATGGGTTTTTATTTCGATATTTTTTATTTCCTATTATATGTGCAGAAAAACACTATTTTAAAAATAATACATTTTTATTAAACTATGCTATTGACATCATTATTAAACTATGCTAATATATAACCATCAACAGAGAACAAGCAACCCAGACATAGATCCGGGGGAACGGAGGAAAACATGATTAAATTTTTAGACTTATTCAACACAATGCACTGTGATTTCTTCGAAATCCAGAAAGGCAGAAAAAGTGAGCTTGTAGAATGGGAAATGAGCGGGAAAATGCTTCAGACCTGCAAAAAGTATTTTGACGATGTAGTCATTGACTTCTACATTACAAGATCAAATAAAAACAATGAACTGGGACTGATTATTAGACTTGCATAAAAAAATAGCCGCTAGTCAGCTACCAACTCACCTAGCGGCACCAATCAAAAAAATAAGAAAGGTAAGCCTATTATAACATGGCGAAAGGTAAAAAACAATGACAAATAAATATACAAAGTACTTAAACTGGGTGGTGCTCGCAATGATCGACCGCAGCACACAGGATGACCGCAGAAGTAAAATAAGCGTTGCCGGTTTATTTGCTTATCCGGCAAATGCTGAAGACTTTATAAAAACGCTTCCAAGTGAACACAAGTGGTATATGCTTGACCTTGACCGTTTAGAGCGTTTTGAAGAATTTTACAACTATGTGCAGGATATCAACAAACAATATGGAGATTATGCAATATTCCATATTAATGACGGTGGTTTTACTGTTGATGAATTAAATTGTTTTCGCTCTATCCTCGATATCTGGACAGATACAAAAATTAAATAAATCCCTCCGGCGGCGGTCAAGCCGTAGCCCCAACGCGACCGCCGGACTTCAAAAAAAATAAAAAGAGAGGTAAATAATATGGCATACGCAACAGTAAAAATCGAGGGAAACAAAATCATTTCTACATCTTTATGGAATACACATATTTTTGAAATTGTGGAGAAAATCCCGGGTAACTACATTGTTTGGAATATTGGTGAAAACATGGGGACTGATCTTTATATTCCTATTTGCCAGATGCTCCGCCCGGGAGATAAAGAAGATTTTTCCATTAATCCCGATACATTGAAAGCTGTTCCGGTTACTTCTAAAGAATACAAGGCACTCCAAAAAGCCGCATCTTACGGTGTAAGCAGTTTGAAAACTGCTGAAAAAGCGCTGAAAAGTAAAAGACATGGTTATATGTCAGACAAGAAAAGGGGGCTTGCAGCTCTTACAATTGATATTTTCAAAAGACTTACGGAAAATTAGGCTGGCAAGCGTACCGGGGAGCATTTCCCCGGCGGCCTTTTAAAATAAAATCAGGAGGATTAAAACATGAAAAATTATACTGTTATTACAAGTAAAGAAACCTGCACCGGGCTAAACTGGGTTATAGATGCAAAATCCCCGCTTTCTGAAGCTGATCAGAATTTTTTAACCGAATTTGACCTGCCTATATTTTTTAATGAGATTAGTTGCTATTATTGGTCTTATGACAAAAAGTTACCGTCTGGGCGGTATCTGGAAAATATGAGCTTCTCCGAAGATTTAAAGACTGTAAAAGCGACAGTTTTATAATTTCAGGCGTAACGGTTCCCGCCGGGTTCGATTCCCGGCAACGCCTTTTATAACCTGGCTCCCATGGGTAAAGGGAAGAAAGAAAGAAAGAAATGAGAAAATATAATTATTCAGAAATGGGTGCTATTTGGCGTGATCACGCCCGGAAAATAGTTGAAAATGGTGTTTTTATTGCCAATGATGACAGTAATTGGGATTTATGGGAACATAACGGGACTGTGTATAGTATTCCTGTCGAAGGCTCCGGCTGCGGTGCGTCTGTCTGGTGCGGTGTCAAAAACCTGAGACAGCATTTATACGGGCTTATGCATATTTGCGGCCGTTCTTCCCTTATTCCGAGTTGCTGGGAAAATGTTAATGCTGATTTTTTAGCATCACTTGGCATTTGTTAAATAGGGGGGCGGTATTATGTCAAAAGCTAAAAGAAAAAAATTAGAACAGGCTGCGATTGAGATTGTAGCCGGATCGATGGAATACATTGGAGAATATGACCAAATTTGTAAAGAAGCTGCAAGTCTTACAGATTCGGAACTATTGAATTTTTTAGAAAAATATTCTGATTTAGAGCAGTAAAACACTGCTCTTTTTCTGGTGTCCTGCATCCGCTCCGGGCGGCGGTGGTTCGTGACCTGTGTTGGGACTTCTCCGGGGCTTACGCCCCGGTTTGATGCACATTGACAATTATATATAGCTGTATCGACTTCTATTTGACGTTTTAACGGCTTTTAGCGTGATTCTGGTATATTTTTATCACAAGTATATAAAACCGTCTTAAATCTTCAAATATCGAGTTGATAACAGGGATTGACGACAGAACGCAAAGGGGTTATTATTATTTTGTATAGTTGCACGGACGCTTTGCCTGGTCTGGTCTTTATACTTCCGGGCTGTGCGAAGCTATGCCGACTATAAAAGGGAGATCACATGAGCAAAATAAAATACGTGTATCCATATAAAAACACTGGTAAATGGATTACACAAATAAATTATAACAGCAAGAATTACACGCTTGGAATTTTCGCAAGCCCGGAGGAGGCCGCGCAAGTCCGCAAAAATGCGGAAACCGCAAAGAATAACGGCACGTTCCCGGAGTTCTTCACGAAGCTGCGCCCGGGTGTGCAGATCACAAACAGCAATATAAAACGATGTGTTGTTTGTGGGAAAGAGTTCGAGAGTCGTAACGGGCGACTTGTGTGCGGCCCGGAGTGCAAAAGGGAACGGCTGCGGATGTCTTACGCGAAAGTAAATTCCAAAAACACTTATGCAAAAGACACTGTAAAATACAAATACTTGCATCTTAACAGCTTCGGCCGCTGGGAGGTTAATGTATATCGCAATGGCGCAAAATATTATCTTGGCTCTTATTCTGCCTTAGAAGACGCCTTAAGCGCTCGGGATAGTTTTACGGGATGTGCAGGAAACTACGCCGAAAAAGCCGCAGAAATCCGATCAAGGGTGCTAACGGTGCAGGTACAAAAATGGAATACTGGGTACAAGCACGCTCAGGAGTTCTATGATCTTAACGGGGACTTACTTGTCCCCTGCTCTTACGTTTGCCCGGACGGGTACAAGTTGGGACAATGGATACGCTCACAGCGCAGCGCCAGAAAGGGCAACTCATATGCCCAAATCACACCGGAACGGGCAGAGATGCTTGACAAAATCGGAATGATTTGGGAAGCCAAGAAAATTAGAGATGCTCAATTAATATAATTATATCATATTAGAACAAATGTTCAAAATTGGTATTACCGGGCAATTCCTGCATCAATTGCATATACGCCGGAACTGGAAAATGCCGGAAAAAAATCGCAGAAATCTGAAACTAATTCAGACCTGCGACTTTTTATTTTTTGTGCATTCTGTATATAATCTTCTATAACGTAGATTGGCGTGATGTAAATTTTTCACTTCATCACATTCAATTCGTCTTTTCCGGTCGTGTTTCTTCGTCCCACAATACTGAAAAGTCTACTTCTACGCTTTTTCTGCCGACTTGTTTCTTTGTTCCTTCGTTTTGCTGATCCGCTGCTGACTGTTCCCATGGCTCTTCCTTTCTGAACATCTCCTTTATGTTCTGGCTCCGTGAATTGAGGTTTATTATTGGCACATCCACATTAAGTTCGTCCGGTACGATGCCAACGATCACAACCTTTGTCGGCTCTATTGCATCTAACATTTCTTTGAAATTCTCACAAAATTCCAATCTGGCAGACTTAGACCGCACTCTCCCATTGGTACAACATGATACAGTGCTCCTGTGCGGCGTACCGTCGAAAATCCACGGCATTTCCTTTGGACTGATAACATTTACTGACGGTATTATATTAACGCCTAAAATCGCAAAATAGAAGCCTAGAGCATGGTTCCTGTATAGGTTGTATATATTTAGTGCCGTAGGCATTCCGGAAGCAATTGTAAAATCCGGGCTGCAAACTGAATAAAAACATTTCAGATGTTCTACGTACTGGTCCGGCTGATTCCATATCTGTAAGAAACTCTTGTCATCAATATAAAAATTTACGGTCAGGTCCTTATGTCCTTTTAATGATCTGGATTTTGAAGAAACGAAATCTATGCTTTTCTTCGGCGCCAGCTGTATCGGTGGAATAACTGGTATCTGGTACGGGCCATCCAACTCTGCACCGATTATCAGATATTCTTTCATCACATCATATGCGGTATGTATCACAACACCACCTCCATACAACCATATTAACATAATTTAGGCAACAAAAAAAGACCGCATTTCTGCCGTCTACGATGGTTTTTCCTGTGCCTCACACACAAGTTTTCCTCCTATGATTTTAATTCGAATATTTGTTCTTGTTCCTTACCTGTTCCCTAGCCTGTTCCCTCGAACTTTTAAACACCTCTAAAAAGCACAAAAAACCTTGATTTTACAAGGTTTTCGTTAGCAGCCAGTACGGGAATCGAACGTATCTTTAAACTGCTATCTTTCCTATAAAA
>ERZ773165.121-NODE-121-length-69299-cov-9.886445_pt1 | contig 69299 bp, 52 predicted proteins | sample MGYA00581003_ERZ773165 | MGnify/ENA primary metagenome ERZ773165 (study PRJEB29015, sample SAMEA2737817) | human gut metagenome | biome: human gut; feature: human-associated habitat; material: faeces | place: China | collected 2012 ... | reverse complement strand
TAGACCGAAAAGATTCCTTAAGATGATGCAGGTTATTTTTTGAATGTTACTAAATACATTATAACTAATGAAGGATAATTACGGACAATCAATCCAACGCAGCCTGGGGTCAATCCTCCGGGTTGCTTTGGCTTTTTTGGTGTGCCTGACCCTCGGTGCCTTGTCCGGAACGGGTTCCCAGGCCTCGGCTCAGAATCGATCCGCATCCAATACCGTGAAGATCAAAGGATCTGTGATCGATGAGGATTCCAAACCGGTACCGGGTGTCGCTGTCCTTGTCAAGGGCCACCCTGAGTTCGGAGGTGCTATGACGGACGAGAAAGGAGGATTTGTCTTCAACGTTCCGTCCGACGCCACGGTTCAGTTCTCTTGCATAGGTTACAAGCCGGTCGAGATGTCGGTCGCCAGGAATCTGGATTGGTTGATAGCAATGGTTCATATTCAGCCCTTACAACAAGGAAGGGGGAGCCTGTCCGAAGGCGCAGGGAATCGTCTATCGCAAGAATCGTTTCACGATGTTGGAGAGCCACCATTTCTGGCTGTCTCCGACTCCGGATGTGAAGAGCAAAGGGTGGGACGAGAGAAAGTACACCCGTGGAGCTTGCTGCGCCATATTCAAGGAAAACGCTACCGGCTTGCGTTTCTTCCTGATGATTAGTCACATGCCTTTGGGAAAGGAAGCCAACGCCAATGCCGCTCCTGTCATCCTTGAGAGGGCGAAGGAATATAACCCCGAGAGCCTTCCGTCGTTCTTTGTCGGCGACCTTAACACAAGGGAATGGACCAAGTCTTCGGAATTGTTCCGCACTTATTGGAACGACACTTTCCTGACCGTTCCGGCTGATGTCCGCAAAGGTTCCGTCGGGACTTTCAACAAGCGGGGGGGAGAACGAGGATATGAACGCCGCCCCGAGGATAGACTACATCTATTATCGTGGGGAAGGGGTCAAGCCTCTTGGCTACACCTGCGACAACAGGCGGTACGAAGGGTACTATCCTTCAGATCATTGCCCGATCTACGCTGATTTTATTGTGACATTGCCTTTAGTCTCGACGGAAGGCCGGTAAATGTTTGGAAATGAGATTCACGCTTGGTACATATAACCTCAGGATGGAGCATCTTGACTCCGGACACGATAACTGCTGGGCGGTCAGGAAACCAAGGCTACTGGCATCCCTGCGGAGCGCCGGGTTCGATGTGGCCGGTCTTCAGGAGGTCAACTCCAGGATGCAGCGGGACTTGACGGAAGAACTTGGGAATGAATATTCATTCTGGTTTTTCAGTCCATATTCACAGAACGGGGAAGGGGACAAGGCACACGGCATAATGTTCAAAAAATCACTTTTCGACATGCTTGAAAGGAGTTTTTTCTGGATCTCCGACACTCCGGATGTCTGTTCGCTGGCGGATGTGGGACCGAACGGAAACTATCGCCGTGGAGGGTGCTGCGCCGTGTTGAGGCATAAGGCTTCCGGAGAACGGTTGTTCCTGATGTGTACCCACGCATGCTTCAACAAGGCTCCAAACGCCAGGTACGCACTTTTGTACCGCCGCATGGAAGAACGCTTCAACACGGAACGCCTGCCTTCATTTCTGGTCGGCGACATGAACACAGCCCCTGACACTCCCGCTTCCGTCTCTTTCCGTGAATATTGGCGTGACGCTTTTGATCTCGCTCTTTCGCATGAAGGCCCCTCAGGTACCTATAACGCCTATAAATATCCCTCAGGCCGTGACCGCATAGATTTCATCTACTGTCGCGGCGAAGGTGTGGCTGTCGAATCCTACCGCTGTGCCCCTACGTTGTATTCCGGCAGGTTCGCTTCTGACCATTTTCCTGTCAGTGCTGTCGTCAGAATCGGATAGTGCCTTTTGGCAAGGTGTTTCACGGTCAGAGATTACGTGATTTTGCCGAGGAATCACTATCTTTGCGCCGGAAGCGGGATCCTGCTGTGATGAATCCCGGTCCGGGTGATTTTAATTTTTCAATATGATCAAGTCAATGACCGGTTACGGCAAGGCTGAGGCCGTCCTGGAGACAGGTAAACTCACCATCGAGATCAAGACGCTCAACGGCAAAAACTCTGACGCCAACATCAAGTCTTCGCTTCTTCCCAAAGACAAGGAACTGCTTGTGCGCAGGAAGATTACGGATTCCCTTGTACGTGGAACGATCGACTTTTACATCACATGGGAGCCGAAGGCCGGTGGAATGGCCAAGCAGATCAACAAGGAACTTCTTCGGGAATATTACGACCAGCTGATGGACTTCAGCGCCTCGCTTCCTGTTTTTGACTCTCTGTCTTTCAATCCTAACGAGATGCTCGCCTCCATCCTGCGTTTCCCTGACGTGATGGACAACTCCCGGCAGGACATCATCACCGAGGAGAACTGGCCGGTAGTGGAAAAGGCCATAGACGAGGCTATTGCCGCCGTCAATGACTATCGCGCGAAGGAGGGTGAGGCTCTCTATAAGGATGTCACCTCAAGGGTGCGGAACATCCTTGACCTTGAGAATCAGGTGGAGGGCTTCGAGAAGGAGAGGATCGACGCCGTGAGGGAGAAACTGATGAAGAATCTTGAGGCTCTCCAGCAGAAGGTGGATCCGTCCCGTTTTGAGCAGGAGATGATCTTCTACCTTGAGAAGCTGGACATCAACGAGGAGAAAGTCCGTCTCCGCCAGCACTGCAAGTACTTCGTGGACACGATTGACGGTGAGGAATATCCCGGCCGCAAGCTTGGCTTCATCATTCAGGAGATGGGCCGCGAGATCAACACGACCGGCTCCAAAGCCAACCATTCCGGCATGCAGAAGGTCGTCGTCCGGATGAAGGATGAACTCGAGAAGATCCGCGAGCAGTCCCTGAACATCCTCTGATGGGATAATCATAGCGCGCGTGTCGCGCTCCCCACGGAGCCTTTCTCGTTACAGAATGTCGGGGTACTGGCGGGCGAAAGTGGCGAACGCTCCGTAGAGGGCGGCTTCCTTGATGTTGGCGACGGGTGAAAGGTGTTTCAAGGAGGCCACACCTGCAAGCCCCCGCCTTAAGGTGTCTTCCATGAATATGTAGGAGCGGGAAATCTGGCCTCCGACCAGTGTGTTTGCCTGCGGAATAGACATCAGCTTTGGCCTGTTCCTGAACTTCGCCCTTCTTCAGGCCGTGGCTGCCGTGGCTGCTCCAGGGGTGATGGGCGGGGTGCTGATGGCCTCGATCGGCCTTCTGGAGTCGGTACTCGGTTCCACCCCTGACCAGTGCGCCCTGATGATGGCCATCTACCTTGCGCTTGACGGCTACGGCCCTGCCTGCAACGTCAGTGGTGACGCGGCGATAGCACTCGTTATTGACAGATTATTCGGAGGAAAGAAAAATGGATAAGATATTAAAACTCATTCTGTCTTGTGCCTTTGTCATCGGGCTTTCTGTCCACGGACCGATAGCCGACGCGCAGAGAAGCACGGCATTCGATGCGAGATTCAAGATCGCCGAGGGCGCGGATCTCCGCATTTTGGACGACAACATCTGGGACTACAGCAAGGACACGATTCCTCCGAAATGGAAGGCGATCGGAGAGGATCCGCGTGATTTCAAAAGAGCACCCCTGTTCGCGAGATTGATTAAGGACTATCTTCCGGATGTTTTTGCTTTTCAGGAGTATTCTGACCACATGCACAAAGAATTCTATCATCTTGTGCGGAATAATGGCTATGTCATTGCTTGGGAATCGAAAAGGGATTGGAACAACACGCCGATCTTCTACAACAGCAAGACCCTTGAGCTACTGTACGTGAACTACAATCTCTACACTCCCAAGCAGTGGTGCAACCACGGCTCTAAATCATTCACTTCCGCCGTGATGAAAAGGAAAGCTGATGGAAAGACTTTTGCATTGATAGGCACACATCTCTGGTGGAAAAGTGACAAGGCCAAACCCGGCAGCACGATGGCGAGAGCGTCTCAGGTGCGTCTCGTGATGGCGGAGACCGAAATCATCAGAGCGAAGTTCGGTGACATTCCGGTGTTCGTGGTCGGTGACATGAACTGCGAGGAGGACACTGTCCCCATCCAGCAGTTTATCCAGGGCGGTTATGTGCCTTGCTACAAAGCCGCCACATTATACGGCGACACGCACAATGGTCATCATATCTGCGGACCCTCGGACGGATATTCCGTTGACAGCCGCAGACGCGGGCAAGACCGTACCTCAGGAGCGATTGATCACTGTCTGATCTACGATCCGAGCGGCAAGACCGAAGTCAAGGTGTTCGACTGCATAATGGAGAGCTATACTGTCGGGATCACAGACCATTACCCGAATCTGATTGATGTGAGGCTGTAGCGCTGTGGGGAAGGAAGATCATTAGTTATATAATAATTAGCCTTTACAGGATAGATCTCCGTGAGCAAATATATGGGTTTTGCTCACGAGACTGGGCTGTAAGGCGCTTTGGTGCGCGGAAAGCCGGGTCTTGCTCACGAGGCTGGGCTGTAAGGTTCTTTGGTGCGCGGAAGACCGGGTTTTGCTCACGAGGCTGGGCTGTAAGGCGCTTTTGGTGCGCGGAAAGCCGGGTTTTGCTCACGAGACTGGGCTGTAAGGTTCTTTGGTGCGCGGAAGACCGGGTTTTGCTCACGAGGCTGGGCTGTAAGGTGCTTTGGTGCGTGGAAGACCGGGTTTTGTTCACGAGACTGGGCAAATGAGAGGCTTATTCGGTGTCTTGGGCGGAAGTTGGTGATAGTTCGGGTGGAATTATGGACTCGGGGCCGGTTTTGCGGGCTCCGGGTTTTATTTTGGCCTGGGACTTCTTGGGGGAGAGGCCGAGTCTCTCCAGCTTTTGGATCTTCTTGACGACACTCTGGTTGGACTCGGTCAGTTTCTTGGTCGAGGTCTCGTAGGCAGTCTGGGCCTTGCCGAGCATGGTTCCGATCGCCACATAGCTCTCCATCCAGCCGCTGAGCTGGCTCATCAGCTCCTCGGCTGTCTTGTAAACCTCGGCGATGTTCTTCTCCTGGTTCGCCTGCTTCCATGCCATCTGGATCATATTCAGAACTATCACGAGAGTCATCTGGCTCACGATCAACACATTGTTGTCCTTGGCCACCTGCCAGAGCATCGGATCCTCCTCCAGCATAAGCCTGAACGCCCCCTCGACCGGGATGAACATCAGATTGTAGTTCACTTTCCGCCTCCCTTCCGGAATGTACGAGGCGTAGTCCTTGGTCTTAAGCTCGTCCACATGCTTGCGGACGCTCTCGACATGGGCCTTGGCGAACCTTACTCGATCCTCCACCTTCTCCGCGTTGATATATTCCTTGTAAGAGTTCAGACTGACCTTTGAATCGATGATGACGGTCGTGTCGTCCGGGTAAAGCACCATCACGTCCGGGATCATCGTCCTGCCGCCCTCGCTCTTGATCTCATGCCCAGCCTCGTCCGTCATCACGCTCTGGGTGAAGAAGTGCACGCCTTCCACCAGCCCGGCGTTCTTCAGCACGTCGGTCAACAGCATTTCGCCGAAGTCCCCCTGCACCTTTGAATATCCCGTAAGCGCGTTCGCGAGGTTTCTGGCCTCGTCTCCCACCGCCTGCGACCGCTCCATCACATTGTGAATATGCTCTTTCAGCTGCGCGCTTTGCTCCACGGCCTCCTTTCTGGACTCCTGCACGGCCTTGCCGAACTCGGCGAACTTCTCTTGTATCGGTTTCAGAAGATCGGAGATCGACTCCGCGCTCTGCCTCTTGAACTCGGAACTGTTGTCCGCCGACAGGGCCTTGAACGCATCCTTCATATTCTCAAGTTCTTTTGCATGCTGCTCCTTCTGCATATTCAAAGCCCTTTCCTGCGCCTCCTTCTGCTCCGCCATCGCCTTTTCCTGGATTTCCCTTTGGGCGGCCATAGCTTTCTCCTGAGCTTGCCTTTGTGTTTCAAGCGCTTTCTCCTGCTCCTCCCTGAGCCGGCTTTCATATTCATCCCTGGCCTTGAGTGTGCTTTCCAGCGCCGCCTTCTCTCCGGTCAGTTCCATCAGCCGCCTCCGGAGATCGTCCTCCGCGTCCTCATATTCCTTGGCAATCCTTTGCCTTTCCGCCGCATTCTTCTGAATGACGACAAGCAGCGCCACCACGGCAGCCACCGCCACCGCCGAGATCAAAACTAATATCACCGTAAGATTCATAAACTGAATGTATTTGCGAAGCCAATCTCTTAAAATCAAGTCATTGATCTGCTTCAGTTGGTCGTTTCCGACATAATGCTGTCATAATGTAAAACAACATTATGTAAAATTACATAATGTAATATTACGTAAAATTCCCGTAAAATTCAACGAGAGGATAAAAAACATATATAATTGCAAAGAAACATAAAAAGTTCGGTTGTTACCCCCTGTGATGTTTGGTCGGTTGTGACAAATCGCATAAATTGCTTTTTGTCCGGTTCGGAATTGACTGAAAAATAATTCCGGAACGGTGTCGCATTTTGGAAACTTTTATTATTTTTGCATTGAAAGATGGCTTGTGGGAAGTTAAGATTGGTGTTGATGGAGGAAGCACGTGATTTTATAGAATCATTGCCCCGTCCTGCCGCAAATAAAATCTACTACAATATTCGTAGAGTTGCAGATGGTGAGCGTGATGCTGATTTGTTTAAAAAGTTGACAGGAACCAAGATTTGGGAATTCCGTACCCTCTATGGCAATATGACTTATCGTTTGTTCGCGTTTTGGGACACGAGAAAGGAAATGTTGGTGGTAGTCACTCACGGAATTGTCAAAAAGGTACAGAAAACTCCGCATAAGGAGATTGCGAAAGCGGAAACGATTATGAAGTCTTATTTTAATGAAAGATAAACGATTATGGCTGAAATGAAATTATATCCGTTGGAGGAGGTTCTTGATGAGCATTTTGGTAAGATTGGGACTCCGGAAAGGGACACCTTCGAAAAAGAGGTCACAGATGCGGTCAATGCCTTCAGACTTGGAGAGGTTGTCCGGGAGCGTCGCCTGGATCAGAATCTGACCCAGGAGGAGCTTGGGAAGAGGATGGGAGTCAAGAAGTCTCAGGTGTCCAAACTGGAGAGAGGAGATGATATGTCACTCCGCTCGATGCGCCGGGTTTTCCGCGCCCTCGGGGTCGAGTCCGCGACACTTGACCTCGGGGCTGCCGGAAAGGTCACCTTGTGGTGATTGACTATCGGATCTGTTTCCTGCTTGTCCAATAGGCCTCGATCTCCTCAAGGGTCTTGCCGGTGGTCTCGGGAACGCACTTCCACATTATGAGGAGGTACGGGACGCACATGGCGGCGAAGAGGAAGAAGGTGCCGGCTGGTGTCAGGTTCTCCAGCATCCACGGCGTGAGCTGGCCGATCAGGTAGGTGCCGATCCAAAGGGCGAGGCCGGCGATGCTCATAGCAAGGCCGCGTACCCTGTTCGGGTACATCTCGGAAAGCAGCACGAAGACCACTGCGCTGATCGAGATCGCAGTGCAGAACACGTAGAGCAGGAAGAATGTCAGCAGGAACCAGGTCGGAAGGCTCTGTGGGAAGCAGAAGTACAGGCCTATCATCAGCAGACAGAGGATCATTCCGCCCACACCCCACCAGACCAGCTGCTTGCGGCCTACCTTGTCGATGACCAGGAGGGCGATGACCGTCGTGAGCATATTCACAACCCCGACCAGAACTGTCGAGAACATTGAACCTTCGCCGGACAAACCTGCGTCACTGAATATCTTGGGGCCGTAGTACAGCACGGCGTTCACTCCCATGAACTGGCCGAGGATGGCGATGGCGCAACCGATGAGGACAGCCTTGAATATTCCCGGCTCCAGAAGAGTCCGCCATTCGGACTTGGTCTCGCCGGCGATGGATGCCCTGGTCTGGTCCATCTGCCTTGCCACATCATCTGACGAGGTGAATATGCCTGACAGAATCTTCTTTGCCTTCCTGTCCTTGTGCTTGGTGATCAGCCATCGTGGACTCTCCGGAATGAAGAATATTACCAGAAGGAACAACAGGTCCGGAATGGTCTCGTAGCCAAGCATCCCCCTCCAGTACTCAGAATTGAATATTCTTGTCCAAAGGTCTGTGGACGTTGAGTTTACATCAGCCTCTTTGAGCACAAAGTAATTGATCAGGTAAGCCATCAGGAAGCCGATTGTGATGGCGAGCTGGTAAAGCGACACAAGAGTTCCCCTTTTCTGCGCCGGGGCGATCTCCGAGATGTAGATCGGAGAGACAATCGAGACTATTCCTATCCCGAATCCGCCGATGATCCTGAAGAACACCAGCTGATTGAAATCCTTGCAAACCGCACATCCTATCGCGGAGACGCTGAACAACAACGCTGAGAAGAGCATTGTCCTCTTCCGTCCATAGTTGTCGGACATCATTCCCGCTATCATTACACCGAGGATCGAGCCGATCAGAGCGCAGCCCACATACCAACCTTCGGCGATTGTGTTCAGCTGGAACTGGTTCTTGACAATTTCTGTCGTTCCGGAGATAACCGCTGTGTCGTAGCCGAAAAGGATTCCTCCGATCGCCGCCACGACGGCCAGGAACACCACCCGGCCCATATTGATGCTTTTGTCCATAGATTATTGTTTGTCAAAATATTCCATATACCTGTCGTAAAGGTGTCCGGCCTGAAGATAGGCTGACTGCGGGCTCATAAAGTGCGAGAACTCGAAGGTGATGGCCTTGTCGTAGCCGCAGCGGGCGGCCGCCTCCAGCTTCATCCTCAGCTTGTCGAACTTGATCGGAAGGAAGTCTATCGGCATGTCCCGGTCGAAGCTCTCCGCGTTTGTCCAGCACTGCATCCCGTACTTGTCCGCCAGCTTCTTGTTGACCGAGAAGAATGCATCCAGCTCGTCGTAGTCGATGTGACCATCCTGAAAAGCGCATGCATCGACATATTCGTGGATTCCATCGAAGATCTCGTTCCATTCCTCCTCGTGCTTGTCGATGGTGACTCCCTCCTTCGGGTTTGATCTTGCCGCGCTGACCGCCTTCTTGCCGTCTATCCAAGGAGAGATGAATGTCGGAAGCCCTCCGGAGATCTCCTTGCACATCCTGCCCATCTCGTGGAAAGTCTGGATGCAGTCCTTGGTCTTGCGGCTGATCTCCGTGGAGATGTACCAACCGCCGAAACTCTTGTGGTGCCCGTAGCCGTTCCAGACCTCCTCGATGACGAACTTGTTGGTCTCCAACTCGTAGGACATCTCGCCAGTGTCCCAGTACCTGCCGCTGTCGTACAGCCCGAAACGGAACTGCATCCCGTATTTGTCGGCGAGGCTGAGGAACAGTTCGAGCAGATCCACGGACGGCATGTAGCACCCCTTCCCGAGAAGATACTTGCTCGGGTAGGTGAGGAATTTGCGGTAGCCGCTGCGGATGAGGATCACGGTGTCGATGCCCATCGCCTTCATATACCTGAAATCCAGATCCCACTCCTTGGCTCCCCAGTTCTGGTGCGGAATGTCGTGCGAGATTTCGTCCAGGAACGTCCCGGTGATCGGCAGTGCGTTCCCCCTTGGAACGATCAGTCTGCTGTTGATGCTCTCGTCAGCCTTGAGCCTGAGGTCTTTACCGTTCTTTGGAGCCATTCCCATCACGTTGGCGGCAATGGGAGCTGTCACAGCGGTCGCGGCGGCGATTCCGGCTTTCTTCAGAAAAGTTCTTCTGTCTGTCATATAATGAGTTGACTATTACTCGCATTTCTCCAGGATCTGCCAGATCTCGAACAGGCCGCGTGGAACGTGGAAGCATCCCTTCCATTTGCCGCCCTTGAGAGGAAGGAGCATCTCGCCTTGGCGGTTGAGGTAGCCGAACCACTCTGAGTGGAGAGGGTCCTTGAAGCGAGACCACATATATTCATCAAGCTTTTTGAACCATTCTAGGCATTCCTTGTTCCCTGTGAGCTGGTAGCCTTTGATCATTGCGATCGCGGACTCTATGTGAACCCACCAGAGTTTCTGATCCCATTCGAGTTTCTGCTGTGGGACGCCCTTGCTGTCGAGGAAGTAGAAGATTCCGCCATATTCCTTGTCCCATCCTATTTCAATGACGGAGAGGGAGATCTCAACGCACTTGTTGATAAGAGCCTTGTTGTTCCTGCGGATGCCGAGGTTCATCATGAACCATAGGGCCTCAAGGTCGTGGCCGGGATTGATTTCCCTGCCCTCGAAACAGTCGAGCCTTGAGTTGTCAAGCGATGAGACATTCTCCAACATACACCCCAGATCAGGCTGGTAGAACACGTCCAGAACCTCGTGGAGGCACTCGTCGATTGTCTTCTCCAGCAACTCGGGATCGTTGATGATTTCCTCTACCTCCAGAGCCATGTTGCAGATGATCATCGGAAGCGCGAAATCCTTCATCGGACGCGTTCCCGGCACCGCCTTGCACCATTTCCCCTTCGGGTTGCCTCGGCGCTCAAGGATCCTTTTGAATATCCTTCTGGCGATTTCGGCATATTCCTCACTTCCGGTAGTCTTGGCGAGTTGGGCGAATGCCATGCAGGCGAAGGTGTTCGAGAATATGCTGTAAGGCTCAACGAGCGGTTTTCCTTCCCGAGTCAGTGAAAAGTAGAAGTCGTAGTCACCGTTGTGTCCATATTTCTTAAGGAACTCCGCGCCTTGGATGGCCGCGTCCAGCCATTCCTGCTTTTTCCCAAGTTTATTGCAAAGCATCGAGAACAACCAAACCTCACGTCCTTGAAGCCAGATGAACTTGTCTGTGTCATAGACACTACCGTCTCTGTCAAGGCATGAGAAATAGCCTCCGTGTTCCTTGTCTATGGAATTGTTCAACCAGAAAGGAAGGACACTGTCCAGAAGCTCTGTCTTGTACTTGTTCGCTAATTTTTTGAAATCCATTTTCTTTGTATATGTTAAATTATTTTTATTTCTCTGTGAATGAAGCTGCCACTCCGCCGCCCGGAGCCATCCTGACCTTGAGATTGTCAGCCGATGTGACGGTTTGCGTCTCAATCGTGTAGGCCTGCGGATTGGTCTTGTAGTCGGCGTCGGCCGCATCGGCGTAAACCTTCACCTCGTAAGTCTTCCCGTCCTCAAGGAACGAGAGCGGAACCTCTAACTCCCTTGCGTTCTCGTCGGTCACTCCGCCGAGGAACCACTGGCCGTCCTTCTTTGCCTGACGGGCCACGATGAGGTAGTCTCCCGGCTCGGCCATCAGGTACTTGGACTGTCTCCAGTCAACCGCCACGTCCTTGATGAACTGGAACGCGTCCGGGAACCTCATATAGTTCTCCGGCAGGTCGGCGGCCATCTGGAGAGGGGAGTACATCGTCAGGTACAGGGCCAACTGGTTGCAGATCGTGGCATTCACGTGTGACTTGTTGGTCGGGCAGAGCTTGGACATATCCATCTCGAAGATTCCAGGCGTGTAGTCCATCGGGCCGCCGTTCAGCCTTGTGAACGGAAGGATGGTGACGTGCTGCGGGTGAAGACCTCCGAACGACTGGTACTCCGTGCCTTTCGCGGACTCATTGCCTATCATATTCGGATATGTCCGGCAGATTCCGGTAGGGCGTACTGCCTCGTGGGCGTTGACCATAATGTGATGGTCGGCGGCCTTGCGGATGGCGTACTGGTAGTGGTTGTTCATCCACTGGCCATAGTGATGCTCTCCGCGAGGGAAGATCTGGCCGACATAGCCGGACTTCACGGCATCGTAGCCGTACTTGTTCATCAGGTCGTAGGCCGCGTCGATGTGCCGCTCGTAATTCCTTACCGATGAGGATGTCTCGTGGTGCATCATAAGCTTCACGCCCTTAGAGTGGGCATATTCATTAAGTCCCTTGATGTCGAAGTCAGGGTACGGGGTGACGAAGTCATAGACAAAGTCCTTTGAGAAGCTTTCCCAGTCCTCCCAGCCTATGTTCCAGCCCTCGACAAGGATCTCGTCGAAGCCGTTGGCGGCGGCGAAGTCGATGTAGCGCCTTATGTTCTCCGTGTTGGCGCTGTGCTTCTCGGAATGCGGCAACTTGGTGTAATCTACCGTGTTGAGGTCAACAGGGCGTACATCCCCGGTGTAGGACCAGGTTCCCTTACCGCTTATCATTTCCCACCACACTCCGATGTACTTCACAGGCTTGATCCAGCTGACATCCTCGATGGCGCAAGGCTCGTTGAGGTTCAGCACAAGCCTGGACTCCAGCTGTTTGCAGGCATCGTCCGTGACTTGAATCGTTCTCCAAGGTGACTTCGCCGGAGTCTGGATCGTGCCTTTTCCGCCGGTAGCGTCAGGAGTGAGGGAAGCCTTGAAAGTCAGCGTCTTCGGGCTGATCTCCAGATGCATACAAGCGTAGTCCAGAAGCGCTGCCTCGTGAATATTCACGTAGATTCCTTCGTCCGTCTTCATCTGAAGCGAGGTCTGCACCGCATTTGTCGAATATGGATGGTGGTACGGGTTCGGCAGCAGCTGAGCCGGCAGCAGGGAAGGGATCTCCGACAGGCGGGACTTGGTATATTCATACTCCTGTGTGTCGAAATCCCCCGGGATCCACCAGGCTGTATAGTCGCCGGCCATCGCGAACTCCGTCAGCTCGTCGTTGATGATGAAATATTCCGGCCAGTCCATAGCTCCGAACTCGTAACGGAAACCCAGTCCGTCGTCGAAGAGGCGGAATCGGATTGTCATCTGCCTTTCGGTCGGTTTGTGTTTCAGATTGACAGCCAGCTCGTTGTAATGGTCGCGGATAGAGTCTTCCTCGCCCCACACCGGATGCCAGGTCTCGTCGTGGGAGCAAGTGTCGGCGCTCACGATTTCGAAATCCTTGTAGAAATCAATCTGCGGATGCTTGTCCTCCTTGGTCACCTCCGTCCCGTTCACCTTGATCTCCGACACGTTGAGGTCACCCCTCAGCAGGAATCCCAACCGGCTGTCCAGCACCACCTTGTGCTCCTTGTAGTCCAATGAATATGACGGCGTCCCTTCCGCCGACATCCCGAACCTCATCTCCAGATTCCCGTCCGGAGACAAAAGCGTCCTCTCCGCCAGCATCTTGGATCCGCAGGCACTCTCATTATTCCCGCCGGAGCATCCGCCCGCCACCGCAAGCGTCATCACCGCCCCCAGCATCACTGAAATGATTTTGTTCAATCTTCGCATATTGTTGTTATTGTTTTATTATCTGTTCATTATAAAGCAAGTTGTCATCCAAATCGCAAATGATCCGATTAAGGACAAAAAGATCAACCATCCTTTTAATGTTGTATGTGATTCATTTTTGTATATATCTTCAAGTTTCTTGTATTTGTTTTTATCTGTTGTGAGTATACCCAATATTATGACTATTGCAGAGACGATATACATCAATTTCAGGTTCCAATTAACATCCACTAACATTAATACTATGGATATTAATGTTAGGATTATTAAGCTAATTGCGGAAAAAATGAGAGCAGAAGCATCGTGACATGGTGTCTTAGATCCCATATCTTTATAGAATTTACTAATTCGATAGTAATAATATTCATATAGTTTCTTTAGCATACTTGTTGCTATATTAATAATCCGTCATATAATAATACATAGGGATTCTTCCTGTAGTTGTGTCTATCTGTTGCATAAGCATATCAGTGTATGCATCAAATAATGAGCTGCCACCTAATGACCATATTAACGATATGGGTGCTCCGATTTCAGGAATAAATCCAACAACGTCAAATGCGACATCCAAACCACTTCTTAGTTGGGCACTAGGACTATCCGCTGAAAGTAGTTGGAAAGATGATACACCTAAAGAAATTATACCGAAGTATTTCCCCATTACTCTTGAGGATTCGCCTAAATCTGACACTTTATTTGTTCTGACATATTGATTCCCAGTCCAGCCACTTTTATACATGACAAAATCAAATTCCTTTTTGCTGTTGGTAAGGCGATAGGAGTAGTTGCTATTGCTCATAGCATCTCCAGAAAGACCAAAGATTGATGATGAGATGGATAAAGGATAAAAACTGCTGTTTATTCCACTTGAAATCTTTGATGCGGCAAGAACCTGATTGCCGGCGGCATCGGTGTAACCATTCCGATCCATAATGGATTGGCGCATTGACCAATAATGTCCGTCAGGATCATACATTTGATTTAAAAGCCTTTGATATTGGCGGCGAGATAAGTATATGGTTTCCTGAGATCCATCATTTATTACGTACATATGGTTACCAGCCACATAAGTTGTCAGCCCAAATGGATCCACATAATTGATAGGGTCGCTCATACAGTAAGTGTATGGACTGATTGACGGATATTTTGAAGCCAATGGATCAGGTGTTGTCCAACAGGAAGTAAACGGAATAAAGAACCGTGGGCCAAAGTCATTGGCCAAGATGTCCATCGGATTGATGTCAAAGCTGGTCAAAAAATCGTCATACTCTTTTTTCCCGGCGAATCTATGGCTGTTCAATGCGGATTTCTCAGTTTCAAGGAAATCGAGTCTTGTTCCGTATGGAAGAAAATGGTTATATTCTATTATAGGATTTCCGGTACTGTCATTAAGACAATATACGGACCGAATGCTTCCAATATGATCTTTGACAAACCACAAATCAGACATCTTTGAAAGGTCGTTGTCATTAATAACTATAACCCCATCTCTGAATGATATATTTGAGAGCGAAGAACTGTTTTCGGATTCCATTCGTTCATATACAAAATTCCCCAACTTCAACTTCTCCTTAGTGAGGTCGCTCACCCTTGTCTTTGTTCCCTCCGAAAGATAGGTGAATGTTTGATGTCCAGTTATATAAGGAAGGTTTAGTATGTTGTATTTAATTTCTGTGGATCCTGCTACGACAGTCATATTCCCATTTTTGTCATAACTGAAATTTAACGGCCTCATAGGATCGGAACTATCATTATTGTAAATACTTGTGTTCCCATTCGAGAGCCGGTTACCGGTGTAGCCATATAGCATCTGATAAGAATAAGTGCCTATTTCTGAACCACTACTTCTTGTCATCCTCGTTATATTGCCATTCAAATCATATTTAATGTCTTTTTCTGTTCCGATGCCAATGTCCGTACCTGATGCATAGCGTTTACTCCCTATTAGTCTACCAATGTTATCATAAGTGTATGTGCACTGCATAGGTGAAAGGTTTTGTGTCCTTACGGAGGTCATTGAAAGTTTTCCGTCATATCTTGGACTTGCGATGGTTCCCGGATTTGTATAATATAACTCTTCGGTAAAAAGACTATCTGCGTGTTCGGCTGATATGATTATCCTGCTTAGCCGGCCCAGCAAGGATCTCTCATAAGATTCTTCTAGCAACGGCATTGTTGCGTCAGCTTTATTTACGACCTTATTTACCAATAGACCATTCCAATCATACGAATATTGTACCTTGGCAAGGTCATTGCCATTAAGAACCCTGCTATACGACAATAATCTTCCGCGTTTATCATAGGTGTTTGTTGTAAGCATGGAATCGGTATGCTCTTGCGGTGTGGTATGCATCTCCATTATATTCAGGATGTTCCCGGCAAAATCGTATTTTATGGAATATCTGGAAATCCACCCGTCATCGGTCTTTTCCGCTTTTTGAATCATTCGACCTTTTTTGTTATACCAATAGGCTCGTTCTACATGTCTGGATGATGTATTTAATTCTCTGGGGCTGTACGGTACACCATAATTTGGCGCTTCCCAAACTTTTTCATAGGACAAAAGTCCTTTACATCTTTCATAAGATATGTCTTCATTGCTTGCTATCCCTTCAATAGGTTGGAAAGACAGATTAGAGTAGTTGTTTGTGTTGCCTATGGAATAGTATGAGAATAATCTAATAGTTTTGGCTTTAGATACTATGTTTGATATAGAGCGATTGCTTGCAAGACTTGATCTTATGATGGAAATATCAGGGGAAGAGCATACCCCTTCCTCAGTAATGCGATTAAGTTTGTCATATTTATAGTATTTTCCCTTATTGAGCTCAGCAAGATTGCTATCGTCCATATAGACCATACGTCCACTAAGGTCGTATGCGAATCTCTTAATTCCGGCTCCCGGAGTGTGACTTTCTGTCATCCGTCCTTTCCCATCGTATTGCCAAGTGAAGCAACTGTCTTGTACGAAAGTACCGTTGAAAGGCATTTCTTTCCCGTTGTAAAGCCCGCTGCTTCCTATTGGTTGGATGACACAGACCACAGAATCCCTAAGGTCATAGATGCGGTAGGTGTCGTGGCGAATTCCATCATTGAGTCTGCGCTCGAGAACTAACCGTCCCGCCGCGTCTATGAATGTCTGGGTGGTATCGTTGTCCTCACTGATGGAGGTGGTCTTAGATAGTGTTCCTTCTTGATATTTTCCTGTGCAGGCTACTGATGGGTAATCTGAAGTTGATGCCGGATAATCGTACTTGAAAGTGAAAATGCTATCTGACGAGTCGTTAAGTGAATATGAGAAATGAATTTTTTTATTTGATGTCTGGTATATGTTGCCAGGTTTTTGTTCTGTCAGTGGACGTCCGCTTGATCCATTCTCAAAGGTCCTTTCCATAAAAGGCCTTTGGGTGGAATATTTATTGAGGTACCATTGCCGTTGATTTATAACTGAATTATTGTCAGAAGACCATATCCCCACTTTTCGTGGATATGGTAGATATGACTTTGAATCAGGTCTGAACATAGAATCGTACTCAATATTGGTTATAAGGTCATCTCCATTCCCTGACTTTGATTCGGAAATGGTTTGGAATAGATATCCTAGCCCGTTATAGAATTCGGATTCTCCGACCATAACGCTGTCGCCTTCTGATAGATGTCTCAGAATTGTTTTTCTGTTTTGAGACGATCCTCCTTCAGACCAGAGATGGGTATCGTATGAGACAACAAGACTACTGTCTGAATCTCTTACGTCAGTTAACTTTCCTTTGTCATTGTACTCGTATCGTGTTATTTGACCTGTCGGATCTTTAATGGATGTCAACCCAATAAGATCTTTCCAAGTATACTCCGTTTTACCTTCCTCGCTGTTTACCGTTTTACGTATAATATATTTTCCGGTGTTGTCCCAGTCATATTTTATGTATGCATCACCGGGCATATCCACTTTGGTAGGACGTAGGAGAGAATCATAGGTAACGGCTGTTGTCTCAACCTTACTATTCGCATTTGAAGGGGAGTCAGAAGAAGGAATGTCGATGATGTATTCTGTGAGGCTTACTGGGGAGAGAACTTCCATCTCAGGCTGATACCCAAAGTGGAATCTTCCTGTATATAGTGTACTGTCATTCTCTCTTATACGGGTTATCACATCTGAAACGGCGGCTTTTAGAGTACAGGCATCACTTGCGGTCGGGTTTGAGGAACAATAAACATACTCGGTTGTCCTATACTTGTCTGCGGTGCCACCGCTCTCGCTGAGCAATTGTCCGGTCTGTCTGTCATACGTATAATGTGTATTGAAAGACATCTTGGAGGTCGCTCCATAAGATGGTTCGTAATGAGTCTCATCAATGTCGGACAATTTCGGATAGAACCTGTTCTGAAAGAAACTCAACCATCCTATCATCATATTGAAGAACCGGTACTCGCTCAGGCCAGCCAGAGTGGTATAACCATAAGTTGTCTTTTTCCGGATTTGCCCTGTGCTGTTATATTCTTCTATACTCTTGATTTTCCCTCTGAAATCACTGAAAATTTGTTCAGGAGAAACAAGTTTTGGCATCAGACTGACACCCTCGTCTGTTGCAGACACATCAGTTGTTTCGGGAGACGTGTTGGCATCCATCCAATGAGGTGTGGTTATCATAAACAAATCAGGATATTCTTCAAATCCATTAAATTGATATACGATATAGGATTCATCCGGGAGAATTTCTTTTACTTGACGGTATCCTATCATATTATCGTAAGATCCGTTTGATAACCCGTCATTGGAATAAAAAATGCCTTTTAGGTAGGTGCGTTCACTCCATCCCCAATGCTTCCAATAATTCGCATCAATTCGCATCCACCGCAATGAGAGAATCTCTCCATTGCTATATTCATACGATCGTTTAAAACGGTCTCCTGATTCAAAAGATTTGCTGAGTATTTCTTTCACACGCAGGCCTCCGCATTCCTTATACCAATAATCAAGGCGTGGCAGATTTTGTGATGTACGGTTCAGGGCATAGTCGGCCTCGTTTCTTTCGTATGATATCTCGGACCATCCTCCTGTTGGGTAAGTTATCATTCTCAACGAACCTGATTTAAGGTAATCTAACCGCTCGACAAAATTTGGGGTGCTTTGTATCAGATCATCCCAGCTTGCTTTCTGCCTTGGATCCATATAAGCTTCACACCAGAAGCCCCAGATATCGTGCCTTTTTGAGTCGTATTCTGGTAGAGAACCAGTTCCTCTATCATAATCAAAGTACCATTTACCATTTTGGGAGTCAGATACATTCACAAGCACCATCCTTTGGGGACCCGAGGTTGAACCTATGCTGGATTGACTAAATTGGATGCTTTTAACAAATTCGCTGTCAATATTTTTGATGGTGACTGCTGAAAGTTTGACATTTCGTATCTGTAGTGGATGACTGTTAAGATAACTAGGTGCAACTGTACTCTCATAATTCAAGGCTGACATCTCATCCTCGGAACTTGTCTTGTTTGCCCAAGAAAATGAAACTGTTGATTCTGTCCTTGATCCGTCAGCACCGCATATACGGATTTGTTCTATCGGATGACTGTAACCATAGTTCAGATTTGTCCTTTCCCAACTTGGGACCGAATCTCTTGGTGTAGGCATAGCTTCGCTGGTTGGTAACAGTCGGGTATATGTTGAATATGAATAAGTGACCGTAGGCGTTAGGGTCGGTTTTTCGGTGTATGAAAACAACACCATACGCCCATTGGGCGCCTTTATCTTTGTGAGTTTCCAGGCTGTGTCTGTCCAACCGCTCATAGTCCCTGTGAGATTGGTATCATCAGAGCATTCATCTTTGATTATGTGACTGATATGGTACTCTCTTGCATTTACTGTATCTCCAAAAGTGTATTCATAACCATCACCGGTCTTGATTGTGAATTTCAGAGAAGTCCCTCCCATACCTAGTGTGGACTCTACTGTCACTTCAAGTTCTCCTTGTGGGTGAGTGGAACTTGTCAGTGTCAATGTTCCATTGTTGTTCATAATGAAGTCGCCACTGTAAGGACCGAAACTGAAATGGAAGAGGTCAGGGCTCAAGTCGTAAGAGTCTCCATAAGTGCTGACAGGATAATCTTCATAGAGGTCATCATTAAGATAACGTACTAATTCAGCAGGAGTGCTGATTATCTCTAGATCATCTGTCCAAGGTCGATTAATGGTGAATGGAGAATTTAGAGGAAGTCGTTTTTTATAGGCCCAAAAGAACCCGTATCGTGTATGGTAGTCGCCATCATAATTCTCTTGTACATATTCATCTTTCAGTCCACGGATCTCTCTGGTGATTACGCCGCCATAGTTCAAAGCCCAACCGAGGCCTACTGTACCGGCGCTGCGTGCCACCTTGTAGCCGTCATAGTTGTACTCCAATGAGATTGGAATATTGAAGTCCGGATCGCTATAAGTGTAGAGCGGCAATGAATATGTCATCGCACCGGTGTAGAGCGATGGTGTCAAGTCTCCGCTTTTGGCGATCTGAAAACTTTCCACCTGCGGAGTGATGTTCGTTGACGCGCGAAAACTTTCCACAGGCTGGGCATCAGCATTGAATGAAACGCTGACTGATATAGCCATAATGGTGGCTAATGTTAAAACTCTTTTGATTAATTTTCCCATACCGGTGTTATAGTGAATTCGAAGGTGTACGGGGCGGCGGGGATGAGATAGGCGGGGAGGGGATGGTCGCCGAAGGAGGAGACGCAGCCGAGGCCCATCTGCCGTAGGTCGAGGTTGACGTAGGTCTGGCCGTTGGTGCGGTCGGACTCGTGGGCGGATTTCTTCAGCTCAAGGGAGTGCCCAAAGTCCGGGTGGCGGTCAAGCATCTGCCTGGAGACCGGGAGGGCGGAGGCGGAGAACTCCTTGGCGGAGGAGGTTATGCGGATTCCGTTGCCGTCCGGATTCAGGACACTGAACCATTTGAGGCCGCAGTGGGTGCCGGATTCCTGAGGACGGACCACGGTGTAGTCGTACTGGTCGATGACGCTCTGGGTGTAGTGACCCATCATTGTGGAGCTTCGGCGGTCACAGTAGCTGTCGAACGGTCCCTCTCCGTAAAAGTCTATCAATGAATATTCTCCCGGCATCGCGAATTCCACTCCGACACGGAAGAAGTGCGGGGCGGCCTTCAAGTTGCCGGCGTCCTCGACGCTCAGGGTGACGTTGATGACTCCGTCAGGAGCGATGCGGTAGGTGAGCACAGGGATGGCATCCTCTATCGGCTTGTACTTTACGGTGACGATCCTGGTGTCGCCGTCCTGCCTGTCCTCGAATGAGGTGGCCTTGATCTCAGGGTTTCTCCACGTGGCGAACATCCGCTTGGCTTCCTTGTCGAATGAGAGGTCAACGAGCATTCCCTCATCGTTGTCGGTGACGGCACGGCCGAAGCACGGGAGGATCGGTGCTGAGATGAGGTTTTTTCCGAAGTATGAATATTTTGTCAGAGAGCCGGTCTCTTTGTTGAATTCGATTTCCACCGGGCGCTTCGACAGGCTCAGCGACCGGATTGGATCGCCCGGTACCTGAGTTTGTCGAAGGGACCGGGCCGGAACCCAATTCTCGCTGAGGACGATCTGCTCGTAGGAGAGTTCGGTCCCGGCCGGGAGGATTCCGTCCTGACGATTCAGTCTGAAACTAATGTTCAGATAAACGTCTGAATCTTTAAGCAGTTCCGGGTTGACTTTGTAGCCGAGATCAATGGCGGCGCTGTCCTGCGGCTGCACGCCGAGCGAAGCGACGGAGCCTCTTCTGAACGCCACCCCGTTGCGGACCAGTTCCCAATCCAAGGAGAAGCGGTCAAGCGGTATGAAGAAATATTCATTGAATATGTGGACGCGGCCTTTTGCGGCTTCCTCCGGGCTGGCCCAGGCGAGGATGGATCGGTGCTGGTAGCGAACCTCGTAGGCGTGGCGGTGCCAGGTTCTGTCGGGGGCGATGAGTCCGTTGTTGTTGAACGACGCGTCACTCGGATCCTCGCTGTTGTAGTCACCGCCGAAAGCGAAGACGTGGTCTGTGCCGTATTTCTCCGCGTCGGCAGGTTTGTAGAGAGCCTGGTCCACGAAATCCCAGATGCATCCGCCCTGAAAGGTCGGGTACTTGCGGATCAGATCCCAGTACTCCTTGAATCCTCCCATCGAGTTTCCCATCGCGTGGGCATATTCACACATTATGAACGGGCGATCCTGGTCGTTCTTGATGTATTTCTCTGCGTTGGCGTAGCGGATGTACATCGGGCAGAAGATGTCGGAGTTGCGGTCTCTGTTGGCTCCGCCCTGACCCTGTTCGTACTGGACAGGACGGGTTGGGTCGAACGCCTTTGCGAAATCGTAGGCGTCGAAGAAGTTCTGTCCGTTGCCGGCCTCGTTGCCAAGACTCCAGACGATGATGGACGGGTGGTTGCGGTCACGGCGCATCATCCTCTCGACACGGTTCGTTATCTCCTTGTTGTACAAAGGATTCTTTGCGATCGTACCCTCGCCGTAGCCAAGTCCGTGAGCCTCGTTGTTCGCCTCGTCGATGACGTAGAGACCATATTCATCGCACAGCTCGTACCAGTAAGGATCGTCAGGGTAGTGGCAGGTGCGCACCGTGTTGATGTTCAGCTCCTTCATTATCCTGATGTCGCGGAGCATATCCTCCTTTGAGATGACGTAGGCTCCGTAAGGGTTCATCTCGTGGCGGTTAACGCCCTTGATGAGGATCGGCTTTCCGTTGACATAGAGCAGCTTGCCTTCGATCTTGACTGTGCGGAAACCTGTCATCAGGTTCGCTGTGCCGCAGGATTTCTTTCCATCGGTCGCAATGACTTCCACATAGTAAAGGTTCGGGGTCTCGGCGCTCCAAAGCATGACATTGTCAAAGCGCTCCGCACCCTCAAAGACCTTCAGGCCATCCTTGACGGCGGACGGCTTGCTCAGCGTCACTGAATATCCCAATTTGGGGATTCTGAACTTTATGTCCTTTATCCCTTTGGTGGCCAACACTTTCCACGAAAGGTTTCCATCAGCGTCAGCAGTGACGTTGACATCCTCGATATGCTCTTTCTCTCTTGCCGTGAGGTAAGTCTCGCGGGCGATTCCGGCCAGCTTCCAGAAATCCTGATCCTCAAGGTAAGTGCCGTCGCACCACCGGAATATCTCGAATGCGAACAGGTTCTCCTCTCCAGGCTTTACGAACCTGGTGACATCGAATCTCGCCTCCAGCTTGCTGTCCTGACTGTAGCCGACCTCCTTGCCGTTGATCCAGACCCTGATGTTGGATGTGGCCGAGCCGATGTGCAGGATGATCTGCTTTCCGTTCCAGTCAGCGGGAACAGTGAAGGAATTCCTGTACTGTCCGACGTGGTTCTTTTCGACAGGAACGTAAGGAGGATTGTTCTCGAACTGGCCTTTCCAGCAGTAGCCGATGTTGACGTAGAGAGGATTCCCGTAGCCGTTGACCTCCCATATTCCCGGAACAGGCATTTCGCCCCAGTCCGAATCATCGGTCTGGGGTTGGAAGAATGTGGTGGAGCGGCCGTCAGGGGTCTCGTACCATTTGAATTTCCAAAGCCCGTGAAGCGACATCAGCGGGTCATCCGTGTGGAAGGAGGCCCGCATCGGGAGACGGTTCCGCTCCACGACAGATGCATTCTGCCAGTCAGGGTCGGTCTGAGCCGCCTGGGCCAGGTTGGCGTTTATCGTGATTATTCCGCACAAGGCTGACAGCAATGCCGCCGCCTTCTTTATGATCTGGTTGTCTGTCGCTTTCATAATGCTTTGATTGTGTGATGGTTGATAGAATTACATTTTCGATGCCTTGTAGGTCATCGTGAGGATCTCGGTAGGTTCGGTGGCCGTGATGGTGAATGTCGGCGCCTGGTCGAGGAAATAGGTACTGATCCACGTGGAGCGGGAGCCGTCGGACTCGTACTCGGTGTGGATGTAGTCGCCCATATCGACCTTGATCTTGCCCTTGAACATTATGTGCAGGCTGCCTCCGGAAAGAAATTCCTTGCCGAGTTCGATGCCCGGCTTAATAGTCTGGCCTTTGGCGAGTCTCAAGACGTAATCCACGCTCTTGCCGTTAGTCTTGAAGTCATCGAAGCACAGGTCCGCTGTCAGATTGCAGAGGTTTCCTGTCGTGATCTCGTTGATCTCGCAGCCCGATGCCGAAAAGTCCATTCCGAGGGCGAGCATCTTCTCGGATCTTGCCCTGTCCTCATAGGATCCGGCGAATCCGATGTAGCAGCCGAGCTTGTGGACCTCCTTGCAGATGTCGGCCAGTTGCTCGTCCGTGAAATCGTGGGTGTTGCCCATACAGTACATATACGGGGCTCCGTCACCGATGAACCGGCATCTGCCAAGGATCTCCTCCTTGGTCTTGTAACCCCAATATTCAAGGATAGGCCCAGAGAATTCCTCGCGGTAGCCCCAGTACATTATGAAGTTGTTGCCCATATAGGATTTGATGATCTCAACTTCCTGCTCGTCAACGTGCTGGATCATCGGGGCGATGTTGTTGCGGCGGCATTCGGTCAGGAACTCCTCCAAAGAGGTGATGTGGGTGCGGTACTTCGCATACTTCGACCGGTAGACGAACTTGGTCATCAGATCCTCGAACGAGGTCTCGCTGATCACAACATCCTCCGCGCTGCTTCCGTCAAGGCGCATCACCTGTCCTCCAAGTTTGCCGCGCGCTCCGTGCATCACGATGTACTTGCCAGGAGTGGCCGTCTTGTGGACATTTCCTTCGATGAACTTGAAACCAAGGCGCGCGGCGATCTGCACGTCGAACACAGACTGGCAAGGGATCACCACATCGCTGTCCTTGTAGATCTTGTCGATGAATATGTGGCTGTAGTACGGCCCTCCGAACTTGAACGGCCAGTTGGCGTTCACGGCGTTGACAGTGTTCGCCTCCACCCGGCGGTCCTGGGCGATGGCCTGAAAAGCCAGCGCCGCCGCGAACATCATTATCAGTATCTTTCTCATTGTAATCTAATTGGTGCGTAAATAGCCTTGTCTGGCGTACGAGCACATTAAATTTGTTGTCTGGTGTGTAAAAGGTTAACATTTACGCACCAAGGCTTCTTACTTGTTTCTGTACGGACGCTTGGCGATGAAATCGCAGAGATCCTGGTAGAGCTCAACGTCACGGGGATCTGAGGAGTCCTTGAGGTGACGGACGGCGTGGGTGTCTTGATAGTAAGCCAATTGGCAATTAGCCCATGCGCCACACTCCTTGAAGGTCTTCATGTATGCCCTCAGTTTGTAGTCCAGGCTCTTGTCGCCCCAAAGAGGCTTCACGGAAGCCCTTTCGTCGAGTTCCATCTCCATTCCCATCCCGTTGGCCTGAGCCTGCTCGCAGGCTGTCTTGATCTGGGACTCGGGTACGTTGTAGAAGAAGTAGTTCGGCTGGTACCAAGCCAGATCGAAGCCTTTCTCCCTCCACTCGGTGTAGCCCGGAGCCTGGAAGTAAGGGATCCAGGTGATAGGGTAGCCCTTGGAGTGAACGTAGTCGGAGACCATAGGCAGTAGCGGACTCTTGTCCAGAAACTCCTCGGTGATCCAGTAGAATCCGGCCAGCTCCACGTTCTCGTACTTCTTTGACTTGTAGGCCTTGAGAACCTCGTCCACAAACCATTTGCAGGCGGCGGCTCTGTCGTTCTCGTCGGAGAAGTCCGTGACCTTTCCGTCAATGAGACCCCAGTAGGTAGTCCCGCCTTTCTTTGTCATCGACTGACGGTAAGGCATCGGATCCGGAATCGAGATGATTATCTGTCTCTTTTCCGCAGGCTTTCCGAGGCGTTTCGCAGCCTCTCCCACAGCCTTGTCGATGGCGTCGATGCAGTTGCCCTCTGAAAAGTAGTAATCTACGAGTTTCTTCCAGTCCGCCTGATTGGCGGAAGGCAGCCAGTTGCCGTTTCCGTCCTTCATTCCGGGTGTGAAGGTCACCTCCGAGGCGTTCTCGACCTTGGTGTCCCAGATCTGGAGGAGCAGGAATCCGTCGAAAAGCCAGTGCTCCTCACCGCCACGGTCCACGTAGGAGACATAGTCGGCGGCATATTTCTGGTCATAGTAGTTGCCCAGCTCCCCGCCGGCGTAGAACAGCACGACATCGCTTGCCGTGATCTTCTTGATTTTCTTTGCGTCAGCGCTTCCGCATACCGCAAGCAGTACAAGAACCGCGATGAGAATTTGTCTGATCGTTTTCATGTTAGTTATTCAAAGAATGATTTATAGCGTTTGATGTAAACCGGCTTTAGCGGAATGGCGGAAAGCCTGTCGATCACAGAACCGAAGTCTTTCCAGAAACCATCCACAAGTTCGTCCATCCTTTCCGGATGGTAATAAAGCGCTTCCCTGATGGTATAGACACGTGCCATATAGTCCGGGAAGAAGTATGTGAAATCCTCGTGGTTCCGCTTGAGGTCGTAGATGGCCTCGTAGCTGCGTTTCGCCGCTCCCTTAAATCCGTCGAGGACGGCGGTGTTCTCTGAATATTCAATCTCCACGACCTTCTCGGTGTCACAGCAGGTCTCGGGAACATCAACCAAGACGGCGATGTCCATTCCGTCGAATGACCATTTGACGTATTTCCCGTTGATATTCACTGATTTCGGGCAAGCCGCGGAAAGCAGTTTAAGGCGGAAGTTCCTGTCCGATGGCATATTCCTGTAAGAGCCTTTTCGCCCGCCGATCACAATCTTATGAATATTCCCGTGCCGGGAGGAGGTAATTTCTGTCGTGGCGAAGTTGTGGGCATAGTCGGGATCCACACCGTCGTCCTCGTAGAGACTGAACCTGCTGTCTCCCTCTCCCGGAGCGAAGACTATGGTGATTGCCTCATCACAGCCGTCAAGATTTGTCTGGGTTCCATCGTACATTGGAATGATGGAACCCGCCTTGACGAACATCGGATATTCATTCAGAGCGTAGGCCCTTTCATATTCCTTGCCTCCTTCAAGCATTGCGCCTGTGGCCCATTCATACCACATGCCCTCCGGCAGCCAGAACCTTAGATGTGAAAGGCGATTCTCTCCTTTCGGCGCGGTGATTGGCGCGACGAGTATATTGTCGCCAAACAGGTATTCATTCTTTCTTGAATATGCCTCCTCGCTCTCCGGCCACTCGTAGTAGAGCGGACGGCAGACAGAGACCCCGGTCTCATAAGCCTTGCGGCTCATCGAATAGATGTACGGGTTCAGGGCATAGTGGAACCTTACAGCCTCACGGATAGGCTCGAAATACTCACGCGGTTGTTCCCAAGGGTATTTACAGATGGAAATCTGTTTTGCTGTCTGGTTTCTCATCGCGGGGGTAAGCGCTCCGAACTGCATCCACCTCAAAAGAAGTTCCGGGTCGTAGCTGGCTGTCTGGGCGAACGGCTTCTCCGGATCCCACCACTCATTCTGATAGCCGCCGAGGTCGTGTGTCCAAAGGAAACAGACATTGGCGGATGATGTGTTGTAAACGGTTTGGAAATCAAGTGATTCCCATGTGGCGAACGTGTCTCCGGAGAATCCGGCAGGGTAGCGGTGGCCGCCGAGTCCGCCGTAACGGCCAAGGTAAAGAGGACGTTTGCCTCTTGCGGCGTTGTCCTCAAAGAAAAGATGACCGCGCCAGAGATTCATGTCAATCGACGGGAACTCCGCAGGCGCGGCATAAGCCCCGTTGTCATCCCACAGAAAATCCCATCCGAGACCGTACATCTTGTCGATTTCCCTCCTGAAGAACGAACCGGCTATCTTCCGGTTGAAAAGATTGAGCGTGATCGTGTCTCCGGGAGCCAGTTCCGGCCCGAGATCCTTCTTCATCGGAGCGTATGCGGATTCATTGCTGTGAAGGAGGTCTATGTGCATGTTGGTCGTAAGTTTCAGATGGTCGGCGTGGAAGTCGGCGAACATCTTTGCGGGGTCGGGAAACAGATCAAGATTCCAGTCCCAACCGTACCAGCCGTTGATGTGGCGGTCCATGTCAATGCACAGCACGTCAACCGGAATGCCGTACTTCCTGTAGTTGTCGATCATCTCTCTGAACTCTCCGTCGGAGTAGAGCCAGTACCACGAGTGCCAGTTGCCGTAGGCGTAGCGGGGGAGCAGGGGAATCGGTCCGGAGAATGATGTGAAATCCTTCAGCGCGGACTGATAGTCGTGGCCGTAGGAGAGAAAGTACCAGTCCTGCGAGCCGTTGTCAGGACGTCTTTCGATCCATTCTTTCGTTATTGGATGTCCCTGACAGTCATCGCCTTTGATGAACACCGGCCCTTTTGAGTCATCAATAAGTGTCCAGCCGTCTCTGGCAAGGATGCCGTCCTCAAGATCCACGTTCATCCCTTCGTCTTTCCCGTACATCACGGTTCTTCCTTTGACGGCGTCGTAGGCGTGTCGTGTGCCTTTAAGGTTCTCTTTTTGGGTCATTTCAGGTCTCCAGATGAATCCGAACGGGTTGGCCTTTGATGATTGAATGCTGAGATTCTCCGGAGAAAAGGCTCCGGAGCCTTTCCTGTACCTGACGGTGATGAGGTCGGTTCTTATCTCAACGAATTGTCCCCCTGTCCTTACCTTACAGGCTACGGGAGCATAATCCCTGTCCACGGCAAGAAGAGTCTTGCCCTCTATGAATTTCCCATCGGGGGAATATTCCAATCTCATGCTCCTTGGGGAGATGAGCGTGAAGCGGACGTGGTCGTCCTTATAGACCACATTGTCGGAAGTCTCTGCGGCAGAGATGCTTCCGATCAATGAATATGCCGCTATGATGATGGCCAGCAATCGTTTCATCGTGCTTGTATATGATTCTTCCAAGTTGTCGCTATTCGTAGTTGTAGAACTTTTTCTGCCTGTCGGCAATGTCTTTTGCCACCCTTTCGTGGAACGCTTTCCAGTCAGGATCCGAGATGTTCTCTCTGGACGGGAACATCGAGCCGCTCTCGTAGTAAACGAGAGGCCAGTTTTCCAGAACGCCTTTTTCCTCATAGACATCCCAGTACTCGATCTGGCGTTGCAGCTTTCTGAGGTTGTCAAGCTCCATCTCCAGGTACATCCCGTTGGCGGTCGCCTTTTCGTAGGCGTTGTAGAGCTGGCTCTTGTCCGGGTATTGATCCTCGTAGAAAAGGTAGTTCGGCTGGAGCCAGGCGGCGTCAAAGCCATATTCCTTCCACTTGGTGTTGTTGTAGGCGTTGAACCAAGGCACCCAGTAGAAGTTAAGTCCATAGGAATGAATATGATTGGCTATCTTCATCCCGTTCTCCTCCCAGATGCGGCCGTTCTCCTCGTGCCAGTAGAATCCTATCAGCTTGAGATTCTCATAATCCTTCTCTGCGAATCGTTTGAGGCATTCGTCCACAAACCATTTGGCTATCGTCGCCCTGTCGGCCCTGCCCTCGGCCGTCTCGTTCGAGGGGTGCAGTGCCACGCCGTCCAGTTCGCCCCAGTTGTCGTTGACGATCAGCGGGATGGTCAGCACTATCTTCCTTGGAATGAATGTTCCGGGAACAGAAGGCTTGATGCCCGAGATCACCTTGTTGATCTTGGGTAGGAATCTGCCGTCCTCGAAATATTCATTCATAAGATTGGTGGTCATCGTCTTGTCCAGATGAACGAGGCCTTCGCCCTCGCCGATAGACTGGCCATTATAGCGGCCGCTGCCGACGCATATCGCATCGAAGAGCCACTGGATCCGCCCGTCCTTGTCGTAGAGCAGATAGCCTCGGTAGTCGGCTTCCGAACGGTCATATTCAAGAAGAATCATGTCGCGGAAGTCGGCCTTGCCGATCTTGTCTGTGACACCTTGGCTCACGGGAATCGTGAGGGTCTTCGCACCGTCTTCGGTCTTGAGGGTCAGTGTGGCACTCCTCTCTTTTCCGGTGATGTTCCAGTCCAGAATCAGGGTGGAAAGCACACCTGTGCCTTTCTCTATCCTCACCCAATCAGCGGTGGACTCCGTCGTCCAGTTCTTGTTGGACTTGATGACCAGAATCTCGTTGACAGCCTTGTAGTCGGAGGTCAAGGATGTGAGTTCCGCTCCGGTGGACCGGACTGAAACTGTGAGGAAGGTCTCCGCTGGTTTAGGCGGCTCTGGGTCAGGATCAACCTTGCCGCCATTGCCGCTGCCTCCTCCGCAGGCGAACAGTGTGAGAAGAGCGAAGAGTGATGATGCTGAAGTCTTGAAGTTCATTTATCTTTTTTTGAAAAATCCCATAGTTGACTTGACGGCCCTGTTCTCGGTCTTGTCCCCGGCCATGTTGCTGACCTCGCTGTTGAGGCGCCTGCCTTCGCAGATCAATGTCGTGGAGCCGCCGCCGTCCATATTCACGGCGTTGACGCATCCGAGTCCTTTCATTATCATCGCAAGCTCGTTGATCAGCGCCCCACGGCTGGCCTGGATCCTGCCGTCACAGACAAAGATAATGATTTTTCCGTCGGCAGTGGCTCCGACCGCCGTCCTGTCAGGCACGATTCCTGGTCCGAACAGGTCGTATGGGATGATCTCGAAGTTGTCATAGTAGTACTGTTTCCCTTTCTCTGTCTCGGTGAAGTCGAAAGGACATTTACCGTCGTAAAGCAGGACCGGGCCTGCGGTGACGGCGTGTTTCGGTGACCATGAAATTGGCTTTGCCGGCATGGTGGTGGACACGGCGGAATACTTCGTCTCTCCCTTTATTGACGGCAGAGGACGGTCGTAGAACATGTTCTTCCCGTTTGCCGTGCCTACCCAGTAAGAGTTCGGGCGGCCTTCGGGGTCGGTCCCGAAGATGCCACGGGTCGCGTGGTAATATTCATTGTACTCCTCTGGCTCGTTCTTTTTGTTGAGGGAGCCTTGGAGCGGGTTGATGTTGCCTTGCATAACCCCGTTCACGACAGAGACACCGATGTTGGTGTTGCCGTAGAAGTAGGCGGCGTTGGCCAGCAGGAGGCAATCCGGCTGGTTGTCATCGTACTGCTTGCCGACCGTGGTGAGTTTGTCGGGGACGTGTACACGGAATTCCACATTGCCTTTGCTGACATCGGCGATTGCGTACCAGGCGTTGAAATTGCGTCCGTTGAGCGGATCCCTGGTCTCGAACACCTCAATGTCGGACGGAAGGGTAGGGAGGTCAACCTTTGTCCAGTTGAAGGTGATCGGCTTTGGCTCCTCGCCGAGCGATCCTTTCACCTCGTTGCTGTAGAAGACCTTGTCGCCGGACTTCAGGTAGGCTCTGAATGAATATTCCTTCCCGTAGTCCAGCAGCACATTGGAAATGCCCTGCATCTCGCCCTTGCTGTCCTTGCTGAGAATCGGGCCGTCCTGATGGAGGTCACTGATTGTCGGACTTCCGGTCTCGTTCCAACAGACTCCGCTGGTTGGATTTGTTGTCTTGTCCAGATTGGCAAAGCTGTACTTGACGACCACTGCGGCAGGAAGTGACAGCGGTGACTCATGAAGGATCACCTGAGGCCTTTCAGGATCCACCAGAGTGAAACGGTCCGACCAGACGATGTCCGAACTTTTCGCCGTTCCGGTTCCGTCCGCCCTTACGCCGAAGTAGTAGGATTGCCCGTCCTCAAGCCCCTTGGTGACATTGTAGGACGTGGCGTTCTCAACTGTGAATCCGAATCTTTCGGACACCTCCGCCTTGTCTTGTGTCAGGAATATCGAGAATCCTGTCTCGCCCTCGGAATTGTCTTTCCAGACGACTTTGGCCGATGTCTTGGACAACTGGCTGACTGTCACTTCAGAAGGAGAAGCCAGAGTCATTGTCTCTTCCGGTGCGCTTTTGCCTCCGCAGGAGACCAACGTCGAGACGACTGCTGGGATGATGAGAAACCGTTTCATTCTGAGATCCTGTTCTTTATTTGCTCCAAAACGGAGCAGACATCGTTTCCCGGTGACCGCTCCGTTGGATGGTTATACAAAAATAACTGTTAGTAAGTGAATTCGTAGAGGGAAATCTCCGAGAGGGTCAACCAAGCGGCGCGTTGCCATTCGCCGCCCCAGCCACCGACATTCTTATTGACGGTGATTCCGGTTTCGGCACTCTTTATTCCAAACCACACATAGCCGTTGCCGGTCATAGCGAATCTGTAGTAGCGGGCTGTTACCGCCGTTGGGTTGTCAACTGTGATTCTGTCTCCTTTCGCAAGGTACTCAAAGTATTCTCCTGTCTGAAGCGCACCTGTACAGTACTGCTTGTAAGCCCAGATGTTGTTGATGCTCCCTACTTTCACCCAATCGGTCCCGAGAGCCTCGTCTCCGGTCGGTGTTCCTGCTCCGACGAATGCATAGATGTCGTAGGTGAGAGGATCCTGATCTCTGTACTGGTAGTAGTGATAGGTCCTGAACTGAGCCAGTTTGACCTCTTTGCCCGCATCAATCGTGAACATGGCAGGCTTCGCATAATCGTGTCCGTTCTCTGAAATCTCAAAGCATTTGTATCCGTACCCCGCATCCTTGTCAGGGTCTCCGTTGATGTAGGCGCGGTATTTTCCGAACTGTATGGTCCATGCTCCGTCAAAGAGTACGTCCGCATTCTTGAATTCTTTGTCAACATTCAGCTTTACAGCCTTGCAGAGACTCTTGTCCACAAGTTTCGCTCCGGCCTCCTGTAAGATCTTGAAATCCGTGATGTGAACCCCGGTCTTTGTCGCTATGGAAATGATCGCCTCGCGTGTTTCTGTCTCCGAGGTCGCGGCGACATCGAGGGTGTACTCATCTGTGTGGGCGGCTCTTGTCTGGAGGTTGGAAATCCATTTGCAATCCGCTGGTACGCTGATGATGTAGCCATCTTTTTCAAGGTCGGTAGTCACGGAGAACTTTATTGTCTCTCCGGCAGGAGCCGCCTTGATCTCGTTTGCCGAGACGGTGAACGAGCAGCCTACAAAGTTGATGACACGTACGATGGACTTGTCGGCACGGGTTGCGAAGACGACGACCTTCCCTGACTCCGCTGTGGCAGGAGCTGTGATGACGACCACCTTCTTTTCTGTGTTGACTATGGCTGAGATGTTGCCTGTGGCGATGCAGTCAACGATAGTGGTCTCGTCTCCTCCTGTGAGAGTGTAAGGAATCTCGACGGTGCTTCCGGATGCCACGATAGCCTTGCTTTCAGAGAGAGTGAAAGCGAACGGCTTCTCCTTAGGGATCTCGATGGTGCTGCCGTCCTGTAGGGTGAAGACAACCTTGCCGTCTTCTTCCTTCACATCTTTGAAAAGGTAGCAATGGTCTATCTTCCCGCTGAGGGCTTTCCATTCGCTGCCGTCAAGTGAGATGTACCAGGTCTCTTCTTCGGCGACATATTTGAATTGAGGAGTCACAGGAGCCGCTACGGAAACCTTGTTTCCCTTGTCATCCAGAAGGTATTCACCGTTAACTGTCCAGTAGAGGACTCCGTCTTCGTTCACGACCCCGATCACCGGGCTCTGGCCTGGATCTCCCTTGTCCCCCTTCTCTCCGGTCTCACCTTTCTCTCCGGTGTCACCTTTCTTTCCGGTGTCACCTTTGTCTCCTTTCTCTCCCTTCTCTCCGTTGGTGATCGTGGCGATCGTTCCGTCGGAGAACACTATCTCGTAGCCATTCTCCGTCTTTGTGACGGACATGACTGTGACTGCATCCTTGTACTTGTCCATTACAGTCTTAAGTTCTGAGACATCATTGTTCATCGTCTTGCACAGAGCCTCAAGGTCGCTGACCTTTGTCTCAAGGACATCCACCCTTGTCTTGAGTTCTGAGTCATCGTAGCATCCCGTAGCCATCAGGCCAAGCATTGCGGCAGCCGCGAAAGTCAAAATCTTTTTCATAATGTTATTAGAATGTTTAATTGTTTCTGAATGTTAATAGTCAATGTATTCGTAAAGTGAAATTTCCGAAAGAGTGCACCAGCCGAGCCATCCCCAAGGGATTCCCCATGACTGCTTGTTGATGTCGATTCCAGTCTCATCCGCTTTCACGGCGTACCACCAGTAACCATTCCCCGTCATCGCGAAGCGGTAGTAGCGGGCAGGGAAAGCATCATCTTCGTTGACACTGATGATGTCGCCTTGTGCAAGTTCCTCGAAATAATCCCCGTTCTTGTATTTAGTGTTATACTCTATGATCTTTCCGACATTGTTCTTGCTGCCTATCCTTACCCATCCGTCCTCTGTGCCAAGAGGCTCGGCACCGGTCGGGGTCTCATTCTTCTTGTAGGCATAGACATCGTAGGTGAGAGGGGTCTGCGCCTCAAACTGGTAGTAGTGGTAGGTGACAAACTTGGCAAGATTGATCCTGCGTCCGGCATCGATCGTGAATGTCATCGGATGATCCTGAATCTTGTAGTCGTTCATAGAGAAACCGAAACACTTATAGGAAATTCCGGTAGGTTTGTCAGGGTCGCCGTCCTTGAATGTGTTGTACTTGCCTTTGTGGATTGTCCACGCACCGTCGAACAGGTACTTCTCTGAACCAGCGTCCCACTGTGAGTCTCCGGCGAGTACAATAGGCTTCATCCCGGATTTCTCAACCAGCCTGGTCGTTACCGGAGCGACAGGCTGTACGGTGGCCACATAATTGAAGTTGGCGTAGTCCGGGCTGGAAAAAGTGATTTCCGCCTTGAGATCCGGATTGAGAAGGTCGGCAAGAATCCCGTCGAACACAAGTTTCCTTGATGTCTTGTCATATTTCTTCAGCCAGGCTCCGTTCTTTACTGAATATGTCCAGTCAAAGTTCGCGTCCACGTTGATCGCAAGTTGACAGCCGCGAACTCCGAGGTCAAGTCTCTCAGGAACCTCCGCGCTGAACTTGAAATAGTTGATTGGCTTCACCGTTGCCTTTGCATAGAAGGTAGGGTCGGAAGGAGATGTGAACTCTATGACGGCAGGGACATTCTCGTCGAATGCGACCGCAGGGTTCAACTGGAATGTCAACTTGGACTTTGTCTTGCTGAACTCCTTGAGCCACTCACCGTTTGTGATGGTGTACACCCAATCGTCAGCAGGGTCTGTAAGGTTCAATGAAAGTGATTCGCCTTTCTTGACCTCCACGCTTTCAGGACATTCCACACCCATGTTCACGATGTAGGCGGGTTGTGTCACCTCAACCCTCTCCACGACCGTTCCGGCCGAGAACTCAAGCACTGATGTTCTGTCGAGCCCTGTCGTGTTGCGCTCGGCCATAAGTCTTACCTCTGTCTCGCCGTCACCGACTTTAGGGCTGATCTTGAACCATTTGTCTGACACGGACATCTTCCATTCCACGTTTGACGAAACTGTAAACGTGATGTCATTGGAATCGGAAGTGAGTACGATGGCCTTTTTCGAAGGCGTGATGTATGCCTCTTCCTCCGTCTTGTCGCAGCCCACGGCCGCAACAAGGGTTGAGAGGACTAACAGTATTATGTTCAGTCTTTTCGTCATGTTCGATGATTATTAGTGATTATTCCTCTGAATCCAGATTGTATCGCCATGCCTCAAGTTCTGAGACATCGTACCAATATTTCCTCTGAGCCCACGCTGAGTTCATCTTATCCTGGTAATACTCGTAGAAGTTCTTTACGATCTTCACTCTGTAGTACCTTGCAAGTGGTACATCTGAATAAACAAAATCCACAGTGGTTCCTTCCGTGATCAGCGGATGTGTCTCTCCTTCTCCAACTTCCTTTATGATGTTCCATTTGGCGGAATCATCCACGGTGGCTATCAACTGCCAGTTGGACCAGTCTCCCGATGGCTCGCCGTCCAGGATCCAGGCATAGATTTCGTATAACGCGGCCGCGCTTTCCGTGTAAGCCCTATATGGTAGGAACCTCATTCTGGCGACTCTCATCGGGGCTCCGAAATCAACAGTGTAGGCCGTTCCGAAGTTCTCTCCATTGCTTCCTTTCAGACTGTTCATCTCCCAGCCGAAACACTGATAGTGTACGTCTGTGTAGCCGTCTTTCTTCTTCATCCATTTGCCGTCAAAAAGGAAAGCGCATCCTGTGCCATAGCCGTTGTTCGATGCGGCTTTCTCAAGTTTGGAAGGGTCCGCGTCTCCGTCCAGTCCGGTAATTACTGAACATTGTGTGCGATCCACCTGCACGATGGACGCTTTATAGGCGGTGACTGTGTAGGTGATATCCTCCTCAAGGTTGTTCACAACGAAGGTGTAGGTTTTGCCGGCATTCAGATCGGCGGTAAGTTCCTCAACTGCACCCTCCTTGAGAATCACGCGGCTTGGAAAATTGAACTTTATCTCGGTGGAGGTGAAGTCCTTTGTGTCGTTGAACACAAAAGTGACAGTATGAGCCGCATTGTCAACAACGCCTTCGACAGTCTCGTCACCGACCGTGGCTGTGGCTGACTTTACAAGCTGTGTCAGAGGGTATTGTGGAATCGTGGTGTCGAACTTCTTCTCAATGTCGCAGGATGCGACACCGAGGCTCACCGCCGCCATTATCATTAATGTATTGAATAAACGTTTCATGTCTATATTCATTTTAAGATATTACCACCAAGGATTCTGGGTCAGCCCAGGGCTATTGTTGATTTCCTTGTAAGGGATAGGGAACAGGTAGAACTGTTTCTTGAACTCTCGCGTCTCGAAGATGGTTCTCTTGTAGAATTCCGTACTCTTGAAGCTGTTTGTCTTAGGGTCGCCGGCACGCGTGGAAAGCCCCCATACAGGACCGTAATCTCCGAATTTTCCTACTTCATTCGCTGTCACGGTGTTGGCTGAAGGATCAAGACAAAGAAGACGGCGATGGCAGGTGAAGAAACGGTCTCCCTCGAAATTAAGCTCGATCTGACGTTCCCTTAGAATATACTTACGCTGCGCGTCCTTGTCACCCGCAATATTGGGATAGGTGTCGAATATGCTCGGCAGACCAGCTCTTTGGCGAATAAGATCCCAATACTTCTTGATGTCAGGATTTGTAGGATCATATTCGTTCAGTGCTTCCACATAGTCAAGAAGAATCTCGCCGTAGCGGATGTAAACAGTTACATAATTCTTAGAGAATGTCAAGTTCGAGAAGTCTCCCGGGATTATTCTTTTATGAGTTAAGAAACCGCTGTGTGGGTAATAGGTAAGGTTGTCGTTGTTTGACATTCCGCCGTAGTAGAGTTCAAGTCTTCCCCAGCCGTCCTGCTGATCCTCGCGGTTGTTGAAAGCGTTCATCCATTCCTTGTCGGAAGGGAAGAATAACTGGACTCTGTGGTTGTAGTTGATGGAAGCGTAGAATCGAGGCTCACGGTTGGCGAACATATTCCAGTCACCCTTGGCGTGTCCCCAACTATCGAGTTTCTTCAGGTCATCTATAAGATCCTTTCTTCCATCCTCTGTGGATTCGTCGAATTTTGGCTGCCCGTCAATGACAGGATTGTAATGTGTTCCGTTGGATGTCGCGAATCCGCTTTCGACATAGCCGGACTCGGGGTCTTCGATGCCACGCCCGTTTTCCATATAGAATGCGTCTACAAGCCGCAGGGTAGGAGCCGTGCCGCCATTGAACTTATGCTTCCCATTTACTGGAAGGGTGTGGTACAAATATCCATATCGAGGAGGATAGTCATTCCAAGCGCTCCTTGCCTGCTGGACTGTGCCAAAGATGATCTCCTCGTTCCATCCTGTCATCTCAATGTTGTAATAGGCCTTGTAAGGGTTATAATTCTCTGAGTTGACATCGTTCTTTTCTCCGTAGTATAGTCCAAGACCGGTCTCGGATTGATGCTTCTCGGCAAGGTCGATCACGGATTTCGCAGCTTCCGCCGCTTTCTTCCATTTGTTCTCATCGTAAGATCCGGCTACGAGAGGGTTTCCGTCTCTGTCACGGAGACTGGAGTAGTAGTCGGTGTTGCCGTTCCATTGAGGAGATGCTGCGAGAAGAAGTACTTGGGCTTTAACGGCATTACAGGCAACTTTGGTCGCGCGCCCGAGATTGACATCCGAGGATTTGTAGGAATATGGTAGAAGTTCGTACGCCTTGTCCATACATTCGATGATGTAATCGACGCAATCATCAAATGAGTCGCGTTGCATATTCCCGAAATCCGAAGTTTGAGGCAGATCCTCTTTTACCAATACTACCGGGCCGTACTGGCGGAGAAGCAGGAAGTAATAATAACCTCTGAGGAATATGGCTTCGCCAGTGTATCGGGTCCTGAGGTCGTTTGCCAGTTCCTTGCATCGTCCGACATTGTTCTCGAACTTGAAGCTTGCCTTGATGGCCTTGTAATATCTCTCCCAAACATTGTTGGTAGGAGTGGTGGGGTCCCAGCTTCCGGATGTAAGTGCTATGAAAGGACTCCAAGGAAGGTCACATTCATCAGAGAGGCCGAGCCAAAGGCCTTCCCAGTCTGACTCTACACAGTTTTTCTCCGGCAGAACAGCATAAATATTTGTGAGATAGGAGAGAACCTCATTGCGATTTGTCCAGACCTTCTCTTCTGTTTTCATATCATCCGGCATCTTGTCAAGGAAGTTGCACCCTGCCAGGAGAAACGCCGAGGTGATGAGTATAAGATATTTTTTCATCGCTTTCATCGTTTAGAATGTGAATCTTACGCCAAAATTGAACTTGCGTGTAAGAGGGTAGCTGCTACCATCGCTTGAACCGGTCTCAGGATCCCACATGTCCCAAGCGGAATGCATCCATAGATTGCTTCCGACAAAGTATAGCCTGAATGCCTGACAACCACATTTCTGAAGCCAATCACCCTTGAATGTGTAGCCTGCCTCGACATCGGACAGACGGATAAGGCTTCCATCATAGATGGTTTTCGTTGACATCTTTTGGTTGTTCGTGTTAGGATATTCAGTGAGTCTTGGATAAAACGCGTCAGGATTTGGATTATCAGGAGACCAACGGTCGAGGGCTTTCTCGAAGAGGTTGCCCTGCTTGACTCCGCGATGGAACGGGAAGAATGTGCCGCCGAGAGAGTACGAGACGTTGGCCTGCCCCCTGAAGAACACACCAAGGTCGAGTCCTTTCCATGTCAACTGTGCGCCGAAACCATAGTTGATTTCAGGGACGTTGGAATAGCCGATTGCCACGACATCGTGGTCATCAACAACACCATCCTTGTTGTAATCCAGGTACTTGATGTCACCGGGAGCCAGATCCGGGAGGTTGAACTGGGAAGGGCTGAGGTCAATCTCGTCCTGATCGGCAAAATAGCCAAGGGCGATGTAGCCGAATTTCTGGTTCAGTGGATGACCCTTGGCGAGACGCCAACTGTCGGTCTTCACCTGATCGCTGTCAATGACGTTGTTGCGGGCGAAAGAGAAGTTCCCGTAAATGCGATAACCTACAGGACCTATGTGGTGGTTCAATTCTCCTGTGAATTCGAATCCTTGGTTGTCCAGGATGCCCATATTCGCAAGAGGAGCCTTGTTCAATCCAGCGATTCCCGGAATTGTGTTCCTCTGAATCAGAATGTCCCAGCGATGTTCGTAGAAGTAGTCGAAATCGAATGAAAGCAAGGAGTTGAACAATTTGATTTCGAGTCCGATGTCTCTTTTCAGACCTTTTTCCCAAGTCAGATTCTCGATGCCTTCCTGATCCTCACCTACACCTCCGAGCCAGTTGGCGGTATCTCCGAACCGGTGTCCTCCAAGACCGGAACCCCACGTGGAAAGGTATGCAAAACGCCCCGTGGCCAGAACATCGGAGCCGACAAGCCCCATGGAAGCCCTGAGCTTGAGGTGATTGACGTAAGGCTTTATGTTGGCCCACCATGGCTCGTTGGAGACGAGGTAACCGATTGCTCCCGCCGGGAAAAAACCGAAACGCTGACCTTTCGCGAAGTTTTCCGAGCCGTTGTATCCAGCATTGAACTCGGCAAAATATCTGTCATCGTAGGAATATGTCGCTCGGAATGCGAGACCTTGCTTGCGATAAGGCAGAGAGTATATTGAGGAACCGGCGGAGAGGTTGACAAAGTTTCGCTGATAGTACATAGTCATCGCTCCCACGCGGTGCTTCCCGGCGAAGTTCCTTTCATAGTTTATCTGTCCTTTCAACTCGTCGGCCCTGTCTCCGGTAGTGGATGCGGCGAAACTCAAGGACTCATCTCCCACATAGGTCTGTGTCACCTTATAGAGACCGGTCTCATCGTCAACTCCAAGAATCGCATACCGGGAGGAATATTTCCCGCGGGCTTGAATGGATTTGATGTTGAAGTCGTATGAAAATGACAGATTGGCGCTCAACCCCTTCGTGATCATATCAAGATTTTGCTTAACAATGATCTGAGACATAATCTGCGTCTGGTAGGTCTTGTTGTAGCCGGAACCGAAAAGACGTTCGGCTGGGTTGTTCGTGCTGTTTCCTGTTGAGCCACCCCACGCCCATTTGATGTTGCCTTCATCATCGTACCCGATAGGAACGCGTACTGGTGTCGAGATAGGGTCAAGGTTGTAAGCCATCTTGAACAACTCGGAGGCCTGGGCCTGATAAGCATTACTTTTCGTGATTGGTCTCGGCTGATGTGAGTCCGTCATATTCGCTCCGATCTCAAGGGACAGCATCGTGGACTTGGTGATGTTCAAATCGATGTTGGAGCGGAAGTTATACCTCTTCACGTGGATGTTGGTGCTGTAGTCCGTGTCCGGGCTGGTGTAAAGGTTACCGTTGTCCCGGATGTAGGCCGCTGTCACATAGTATCTCGCACGCTCGCCACCACCTCTGATGCTCAAGGAGGCCTGCTCGTTGTTTGACCAGCGTGTGAACAACTCATCGAACCAGTTTACGTTAGGGTACATGAACGGGTCTGTCCTTGCCTCTGTTTTTGCTATCTGCTCGTCAGTGAAGACCTGCTTTCCGCTTGCCTCGTTGTACAGACGCATGTAGTTCGCACCGTCCAGAAGCTTAGGCATGTTCGTAAGCTCGGAGATACCACCCTCGATCTTGACATCGATCTGTGGCTTCTGCGCGATACCTTTCCTTGTAGTGACGAGAACGACACCGTTCGCAGCGCGCACACCGTAAACAGCAGTCGCAGAGGCATCCTTGAGGATGGAAATCGTCTCTATCTCCTCGATGGCAAGGTTGGACATGTCACGCTCGACACCGTCCACGAGGATGAGAGGCGCGCTGGAGTTCAGCGAGGAGATTCCACGGATCCAGAACTCGGCGTTGTCCATACCCGGCTCACCGGTCCTCTGGACGACAACAGCTCCGGCCACCTTACCGGCGAGGGCGTTGGTAAGGTTGCGCTGAGGAATCTCCAATTCGGTGTTGGCCACAGAGGAGATGGCTCCGATCACGGAAGCCTTTCTCTGATGTCCCATGCCGACCACGACGGCTTGATCCAGCTCAGTCGCGTCGTCCTGAAGGAAGATGTTAAGTTCCAGGGATTTCGGGACGGTGACAGTCTGAGTCTTGTAACCCATGCTTGTGACCTCCAGCTTGACTCCGGGTCCGGAGACCTCGATCGAGTAGTAACCATTGATGTCGGTCATGGTTCCGGTCTGGGTGCCGGCGATGAGGATCGCCGCTCCCGGCACTGGCTGTCCTGTGCCGTCGATGACCTTACCTTTGACCGTGACCTTGCTCGGTGCGGCGGAGATTCCTGATGCGCTTTCCTCTGAACCGGAGTTGCCGGAGTACGCCCCATAGGAAGGAACTGCCAACAAAGCCGCCAACAGGATGAACACGATCTTCCGCTTTCCCATTGTTAATTGATCAGTCATAGTATTTCATTAAATATTTGATGATAAACGATAATCATTGAGGTGTATAGAATACAATAGTGGCTAACTGTCAATAATGTTTCCCTGCAAATGTAGTAATATATTTTCATTTTGAAAATAATTTTACTAGTATTTTTAACGAAAGCTGTGATAATTGCCGTGCGTAAACGTTATTTTGGGTTTAAATGTGGCCATTTGAGGGCTCTTCCTTTCAAATTGACCATAAAATGCTTATCTTTGTTACCGCAAACCTTGGTTCAGAGAATCACGCTGCAAGTCCAAGGTCCGATAACAGAGATATTATGGCAAACATCAACGACAAGGAATCCTTTCTGAACCATATCAACGGTAGAAACTCCTTCCTGAAGCATCTGATTCTGGAGAATTGCGTCTATGACAAGCAGTTCACCCTCGCGGATCTGAGCCGTGAATATGACACTTCCGTCCCGACGGCCTCCAGAATCGTGACCGACCTGATTGATGACGGTTTTGTGAAGGAGATCGGCAAGATGGAGTCTTCCAGCGGCCGTAAGCCGGTGATCTACGGCCTTAATCCTGATGCCGGCAATTTTGTCGGGGTGGATGTGAAGCAGGATTATCTTTCGGTCGCTGTCACGAACTTTATGGGCGAACTGTGCTTCTTCAAGGAAAGCATAAAGTTCACCCTGACCAACACCGAGGAGTCGTGCCGCAGGATGTGCGATGTCGTCCGCGACTGTCTGAAGTCCTCCAAGGTCGATCTCTCGAAGATCCGCAGTTACGGATTCATATTCTCGGGTCGTGTCAATTGCAACTCAGGCTATTGCTTTTCCTATTTCATAAGCGAGGACAAGCCGATCGCAAGCATCCTTGAGAAGGAACTTGGACTGCCGGTCTATGTGGAGAATGATTCCAGAGCCATAGCCTACGCTGAATATATGTCCAGCGAGAGCCCGGAGAAGACATTCCTTGTGTTCAACGTGAGCTGGGGACTGGGTCTCGGAATGATCATCGACGGCAAGCTGGGCTACGGTCGTTCCGGCTTCTCCGGCGAGATAGGCCATTTCCCTATTTTCGACAACAAACGGATATGCCGGTGCGGAAAGATCGGCTGTCTTGAGACCGAGGCATCCGGATCGGCTCTTCGCAGGATTGTGCTTGAGGAGATGGTGGCCGGTCAGCCGTCGCTTCTGAGCAAGAAATTCAAGGCCGGAGAGGAAATCACTCTGAATGACATACTTGACGCGGCCGATGCCGAGGACACGGTCGTCATCGAGGCTATCGAGAAAGTCGGCAAGGCCCTCGGTCAGGCTATAGCCGGTATGATCAACCTGTTCAATCCGGGAGTGATCGTCATAGCCGGTTCCCTCGCGCGCGCGCATAAATATCTAATGACACCGATCAAGGGCAGCGTGAACAAACTCGCCCTCGCGATAGTCAGCAGCGACACCTCGATCATCGTCACCCGTCTTGGCGAGAAGGCCGGCGCCATCGGAGCCAGTTACATCGCCAAAGTCAGGATGCTCGGAATAATCTGATTTTATGAATATGAAGCCTTCCCTCAAGCCATATCTTGCCGTCTTCGCCTTGACGCTGATGTCATCCTGCGCGCGGCATAATGAATATTCTGACATCGTCTCCGTGATTCCTGAACCTCAAGAGGTCCACTTGTTCGGAGGATTCTCCGATGCCGATGGATGTAAACGGAACGATGTGACTGACAGAACATTGGGCGGAGAGGACTACAGGATATTCATAAAAGATGGGAAAGTGACAGTGGCGGCGGCCTCCGAGCGAGGTTTCCTTTATGCCGGGCAGACGCTCATGCAGCTTAGGAACGCGGAAGGGAAATATCCCGATGTTGAGATTCGTGACTGGCCACGCTTTGGACACCGGGGACTGCTCCTGGATTGCAGCAGACATTTCTTCTCAATCGAGGAAGTCCGCAAGGTTTTGGATGTTATGGCCTTGCATAAGTTGAACGTCCTTCACTGGCATCTTACTGACGATCAGGGCTGGAGGATAGAGATCGATTCATGGCCTCGTCTGACCGAGGTCGGAGCCTGGAGAACGGGCAACCGGCTTGGCAGGGGAGGCACGGATATCGGCCCGGACAATGAACCATACGGCGGATTCTACACGAAAGAGGAACTTCGCTCTGTCGTGGGTTACGCCTCGTCTCTCGGCATTGACATAATGCCTGAGATAGACCTCCCCGGACACATGCTTTCCGCACTTGCCTCATACCCGGAGCTCGGCTGTACAGGAGGCCCTTACGCTGTGATGGCCTATGGCGGGATCTCGCAGGATGTACTATGCGCCGGAAACGAGAAGACCTATAAGTTCATTGAGGATGTCCTGACCGAGGTTATGGATGTCTTCCCTTATGAATATGTTCACATAGGCGGCGACGAGTGTCCGAAGAACCGTTGGGAAGCCTGTCCTAAGTGCCAGACAAGGATCAAGGCTCTTGGCATCAAGTCCGACGCTGACCACACGGCTGAGCAGCTGCTCCAAGGTTATGTCACAAAACGTATAGGAAAGTTCCTGAAAGAACACGGACGGAGGATGGTCGGTTGGGACGAAATCCTGGAGGGAGAGACCCCGCTGGATGCTGTTGTGATGTCCTGGCGTGGCACGGAAGGCGGAATCAAGGCTTCCGGACTCGGCCACGATGTCATCATGACCCCGAATCGGAATATGTATTTCGACTACTGCCAGGGTGAGAACAAGGAGTCTGAACCGGACGGGATCGGCGGCTATCTCCCGGTCTGGAAGGTCTATGAATATGAACCGTTCACACCGGAGATGACAGATGAGCAGAAATCACACATCCTTGGTGTTCAGGCCAATCTCTGGACGGAGTTCATCTCCACTGACTCTCATCTTGAATATATGCTGCTTCCGCGTCTCAGTGCCTTGAGCGAGGTCCAGTGGTGTTTGCCGGGCCGCAAGTCATTCGACAGGCTCATGAAAGATATGTCCAGAATGGCCTCGTTGTACGAGAATCTGGGCTATGATTACGCCAAGCACGTCTTCGGTGTGATCGATCAGCACCGTTCTCTGGAGGAGGGTGTTGAGTTCACTTTCCACACGGCAGGAGAGGCTGGGATCAGATACACCGTTGACGGTTCCGAACCAACAGCAGGATCACAGCTCTACGAGGCTCCGTTCGTGGTTTCTGAAAGGCCCGCGACTGTCAAGGCTGCGGTCTTTCGTGACGGAAAGGACTCAGGGATATATTTCCGTGACATCCTTGCAGGCAAGGCCTATCACAGGCCGCTTCTTGTCAACACCGAGAAGGCTTGGAACTACAAGTGGCAGCCGGATGAATCCCTTGTGGATGGTCTCCGCGGCGGGACCAACTTCAACTCTGACAGCTTTGTAGCTTGGAACGAGGAGCCGATGGATGTCACGATTGACATGGGGGAGGATGCCCAGGCATATTCATCAGTCACCATCTGCATCCTTGTTGACAAATTGAACTACATATTCGCTCCTTCTTCTGTCGAAGTCAGCCTTTCCGATGACGGTGAAAGGTTTGATTCCGTCGCGCATTTGGATGTCATCACTGACAGGCCTTCTGACCCGGACTGCCTTCGCGAAATTCCGGTCTCGTTCCGAGAGTCCAATGCCCGTTACATCCGCGTCAAGGCTCCGGTTGTGAACCCGATTCCTGACTGGCATCCGGGCCGTGGACATAGCGCCTTCATATTCGTAGATGAGATCGTTGTGGAATGAATCGGGTCACTTCGGCTGGCTCAGTGACCGATGGCGTTCATTCTGTCGTAGTTAAGTTATAGAACAATCCGCTGCGGTTGCTGAGCTTGTCGAAGCACCGAAACAACTTGAATGTAAAAAAATAAGTTAGATATGTCAAACAAAGAATCTTCCGCCACCGGCCGCCTCCTCTCTCTGGACGCTCTGAGGGGCTTCGACATGATGTTCATCATGGGGCTTAGCTCCATCATCGCCAACTTCTGCGGTCTCTTTCCCGGCGGCGGGGACTGCTGGCTCGCCACCCAGATGTCCCACGTGGACTGGGAAGGCTTCCACCATCACGACACGATTTTCGCCCTGTTCCTCTTTATCTCGGGAATGACATTCCCTTTCTCGTCAGCCAAGAAGATGACGAAAGGGATGAGCCGCTCCCGACTCTGCCTTGACGTGCTGCGCCGCGCCTGCGTCCTGATATTCCTTGGCCTTGTCTATCAAGGAATATTCCAGTTCCACTTCGCCACGCTGAGGTTCCCGAGCGTCCTTGCCAGAATCGGAATCGCATGGGCGATCGCGGCCATTCTGTATATGTACACGGGAAAGAAGACCCAGTGGGGAATCGCCGTTGGCATTTTGGTCGGCTATTTCCTCCTGTTGAGGTTTGTCGTCGCCCCTGATGCTCCTGTCGGCGCCGACTCATTTTCCAAGGAAGGCAACATCGCCTACTATATTGACAGGATTCTGATGCCGAACCACATTTATAAGGAAGGCCTCGGTGATCCGGAGGGTCTGTTGAGCACGATCCCGGCAGTAGTGACGGCCATGCTTGGAATGTTCACAGGCCGCTATGTCAAGGAATCCAAGGACTCCGGCAACCGCAAGACCGTGAACATGTTGGCCGCCGCTGCGCTTATGGCCGTCATCGCTGCCGTATGGTCTATCTGGTTTCCGGTTGTCAAGAGCCTGTGGACCAGTACTTTCGTCCTTGCCGCCGCGGCCTGGTCAGTAGGCCTCTTCGCCATATTCTACTATCTCATAGATGTCAAAGGCTGGCGCAAAGGCGTTCTGTTCTTCCAGGTTGTCGGCATGAACTCGATCACCATTTACCTGGGGCAGGCCATCTTGCGTTTTGACTCAATGACGGATTTCTTCTTCGGCGGCATCATGGGTCTTCTCCCTGAGCCTTGGTCCAAGCTCGTCTTCAGCCTCGGCTACTTCGCCCTTTGCTGGTTCCTGCTCTACTTCCTCTACAAGAAAAACTGCTTCCTGAAGGTTTAGGGCTGACTTTTGGCAAATACACCAATCATAATTACTCAGCTTTCAATGGGAAAAATGGATCACCTTCATGTGATTTGATAATTTCTATAAAATTATATACTTTTGTGAACTGAAAGTAATACGTAAGGTGACTATGGGTTTACGAAATCAGCTACTTTTAGACCTTTACAAGGACAAAGCAAGTGTTTTCACTATGCAGGGAATCGCCATGGCTTATGGGCAGGGACTTGAGCGGAATACTATTAAGAACAGGATGATCAGCTATGTTAAAAAAGGCGAGATCATCAATCCGAGGAAAGGAATCTATGCCAAGCCGGGTTATGACGAGAAGGAACTTGCCTGTTTGCTCTATACGCCATCCTATATATCTTTGGAATATGTGCTGCAGAGAGCTGGAATTATCTTCCAGTACAGCGACGAAATTACTTCGGTGGGTAATTTGAGCCGGAGCGTTGAAATTGATGGAAAAGTGTATCGGTATCGTAAAATCAAGGGTGAAATCCTGATTGACACAGCCGGCGTCATCCGCGAAGGGAATGTGAACATCGCTACTCAGGAAAGAGCCTTCTTGGACACTTTGTACCTGAACAGCAATTACTATTTCGACAATCCCATCTCCCTGGACAAACAGAAGGTGCTTTCGCTCCTTCCCATATACAATAGCAAAACTCTCGAACAACGTGTCACAAAAATTCTTGGATAGAAATGGATACGAACAGACATAAATTCTTCATGCTGCAGTTGCTTAAGGACATATTCTCTGACGCGCTGCTTTCCTCCGTAATGGCATTCAAAGGCGGCACTGCCACCATGTTTTTCTACAATCTGCCGCGATTCTCGACAGATCTGGACTTCAATCTTCTTAATGAGGAGAAGGAGACTGAGGTCTACGAGCGCGTCCGTAAGATTATCCTGAAATATGGCAAGATTCACGATGAGGCCATCAAACACTATGGCATCATCCTCGTGCTTGATTATGGCATAGGGCAGCGAAAACTCAAAATTGAGATATCAAACCGACTATACGAGAATCACTATGAAATCCGGAACTTTCTGGGCCTCCAGATGCGCCTTATGGTGAAGGAAGACATGTTCGCTCACAAACTGTGTGCCCTTCTTGACCGGACCGAAATTACCAGCCGAGATGTATTCGACTGCTGGTTCTTCCTAAAAGAAAGGACATCAGTCAATAAAGAAATCGTGGAATCTCGCATGGGAATGCCAATTGGAAAATATCTGGATAAGTGTATTGAGAGTGTCCAGAGTGTCTCGGAAAAGAGTTTGATCAGCGGCTTGGGTGAACTGACCGAAGGAGAAATGAAGAATTTCGTAAGGAATGGGCTGAAAGATGAACTGATTTCTCTTTTGGCCATGTTCAAGGTTTTCCCTTCTTTTGTATAATGACTTTGAATTATTTTCGACGTGCTGACAAGTCGCCTGTTCAGTTCTCTATTTCGTGTCTTGTACGCCGATTACAATCCAAAATGGTTAAAAATCACCACGGGCAAATGGTGTTTTGCGGCGTGACGCATCGACAAAGCCACCAGCGACAGTGTGAACGCGTCTGAAGCAGGCGAAAATTTTGCAGCCACCAACCACACGGATGGCGTATTTACGTTTATTGGCATATAAAGCCAAAAACGCCAAAAAAAAACGAAGGAATAGGAGTCTTGGATGTTTCGCGAATAAAATCCGAATATAATCCGCAGCACAATTTCTTGCCGCATTGGAAAAAATGGATTAATTTTGGAATCTAAATTTCCCGTCCGTCTATGGCAGAAAAAATCATCATTCTGGATTTCGGTTCGCAGGTGACGCAACTCATCGGGCGCAGACTCCGCGAGCTGAACGTTTATTGCGAGATCTACCCGTTCAACAAGGTTCCTGCGCTGGACTCCTCCGTCAAGGGAGTGATCCTTTCCGGAAGCCCTTGCTCGGTGCGTGACAAGAACGCCCCGCAGATCGACCTCGGCGGCATCAAAGGCAGGTTTCCTCTTCTGGGAATATGCTATGGCGCGCAGTATCTTGCCCACAAGTTCGGCGGCGAGGTGCTTGGCTCCCTGGCCCGTGAATATGGCCGTGCGATGCTGGATGTCGTTGACTCAGAATCACCTCTGCTTAAGGGAGTTTCGGCTCATTCACAGGTCTGGATGTCGCACGGGGACACGATTGCCCGTCTGTCGGAGGGCGCGGAGGTGATCGCCTCGACCGAGAGCGTCACCAACGCTGCTTTTCACATCAAGGGCGAGCAGACTTATGCCGTGCAGTTCCACCCGGAGGTCTTCCACACGACTGAAGGCACGAAAATCCTCGGCAATTTCGCTTTGGGAATATGCGGCTGCAAGGGTGACTGGACTCCTGCCTCGTTCATCGAGACGACAGTAGCCAGCCTCAGGGAACAGATCGGGGACGAGAAGGTAATCCTCGGACTCAGCGGCGGTGTCGATTCAACGGTGGCAGGCGTGCTTCTGAACAAGGCCATCGGCCACAACCTCACCTGCATATTCGTGAACAACGGCCTGTTGAGAAAGAATGAATATGAGGATGTGCTGGCTTCGTACAAGGACATGGACCTCAATGTCATCGGAGCCGACGCGTCCAAGGAGTTCCTTGACGCTCTCGCCGGCGTTACCGAGCCTGAGGACAAGAGAAAGATCATCGGAAGGCTCTTCGTGGAGACCTTCGACAAATACGCCCGCACCATCGAGAACGCCCGCTGGCTCGCCCAGGGAACCATCTATCCTGACGTGATCGAGTCCGCCGGCATCGAGGGCATCGCCTCCAAGATCAAGTCCCACCACAATGTGGGCGGTCTTCCGGAGAAGATGAACCTGAAGATTGTCGAGCCGCTGCGAGCGCTTTTCAAGGACGAGGTCCGCAGGGTCGGCAGAGCCTTGGGCATCAAGGAGGAACTTGTCGGCAGGCATCCTTTCCCGGGACCGTCACTCGCCATCCGTATCATAGGCGACATCACCGAAGAGAAACTGAACGTTCTCCGCGAGGCCGACGACATATTCATAAAAGGGCTTCGTGAATATGATTGCTCATCCCTTCACCTTCCGTCCGCTTCCGATCCTCGTGTGGAGGCCTCGAACCTTTATGACGCCATCTGGCAGGCCGGAGTTATCCTGCTGCCTATCAAGAGTGTGGGAGTGATGGGTGATGAACGCACCTACGAGAATCCTGTGGCTCTCCGCGCCGTGGTCTCCACCGACGCCATGACCGCCGACTGGTTCCATTTCCCGTACGACTTCCTCGCCCAGGTCAGCAACGACATCATCAACAAGGTCAAAGGGGTCAACCGCGTAGTGTACGACATCTCCTCCAAACCGCCGGCAACGATCGAGTGGGAGTAATTTCCTGTTTGGACCGCCGAAAGAGAGTTTCCCCTGTGGCACCTACGCTTCGCGCCCTATCCGGGTGAAGGGCGCCACAGGGGAAACTCTCTTTCGGCTGCTTTCGGCTTATTCCGGCAAAGTTGCCGCAGGGAGACTCTCATTCGGTGGCTTCATGTTTTATTCTGGTAAATAGTGCCACATGAATACATCCGTTCGGTATAGCGGTTGTTAGAAATATTTCTCACACATTTCCTTTAACTGCTTGTCTGTGAGGCTTGAGGTGCCTGCGGACTGAATCATTGAGTACTCGGGTTTGTTCTTGCCGATGATGAACTTACGCTCCTTACCATTGATGTCAGCCAAAAGATGGTAGTTTCCTTTATATGTCTGCTCGACACTCACGTTTGAGTAATGCTTGCCGTTGATGTCAAAGGACACAGAGATCTTTTTGCGATGTGTCACTTCGGGATATCTCCACCGATGTTAAAGATGTAGGTCAGGTCATAGGCCGGAGCAAGGCACCATTTGCTTCCTTATTCATCAGAAAAGAGAAGTTTTTGTTGTGGTCATCGGTGTTGTTCGCGAGTATAAAAGAAAATTGGACTGAAATTTCTTATATAGTCTTGCATGTCATCCGAATGGTTCAGGCTCACCCACCGGATGGCATCGGTTGCTGAGCTACCCGTTTCTGGTTACTGAGCCCCATCTCCGGTCACTGAGCCTGTCGAAGTGACCCTCCTTTCAACCTATTCAGCCCTGAAACCCGGCGCCAGACATCTGAGCCATGCGATGAGCGCTTGTGCGATTCTTTCGTGTCCCTCGTCAGTAGGGTGAAGTCTGTCCCGGTCACGTGGAAAATATTCCTTCTGCGAGCGGTTGAGCGGGAATATTCCTGAAATGGCGTTGAGGTCGATCACCGGCACCGCCCACACGCTGCCGGCCTCCTTGACCGCATTGACGTAGGCGTCAACATATTCCCCGCAGCTGTTGGTGTAGTTCTCGTCCGGCTGGATGTTGGTCTCGCCGAACTTCGCGTAGCCTCTGTGCAGCGGAGTCATCAGGATGACCTGCTGATGAGGGTACATGTTCTTGAGCGAATCAAGCGCCATGTTGATCCTGCCCTTGAAGGTGCTTTGGTCGAGGTTTGGAGTCCTGTGCCTTCTCGTCTGCATCGACTTCGGCTCACCGTTCGCCGCCTCCACCTTGACATATTCCTCAGTGAACCATTCGCCGATAGGAACCCCGGCATTGAAGTCGTTGGTTCCCATCAGGATAAGGATCGCGTCGATGTTGTCCCCGTACTCACTTTTCAGCCTGTTCGCCTGCGGAAGGACCTCATTCCATTGCTGCCCGTTTTGAGCCACCACGCAAGGGATGATTCCGATCTCCCGCGCCATGAACCAGTAGTACTTCTCCGGCCCGTTCGCCACCTTCGGATCCGAGATCGAGTCCCCGATGATCCCCACTCTCGCCCCGTACCATGGATGGGTCGTGTCCACAACTTGTCCATCAGTCAAACTCTTGCCTTTTTCGATGGCGTGGCATTCTTTTCTACCGGTCGCGGAGTCTGCCAAAGCGCCGGTTCCTGATATTCCATGTGCGAAACTTCCGTTTGCAATGAGCATCGCCGCCAATGTCACCCAAAATCTGATTGTTTTCATTGTATTTTAAGTGTTAAAATTTGCCTTAGTGATCCGAGGGCTTCTCGGTTGCATAATTCGCTTTGTGAAGTTACGAATTATTCCTCGGAAACAGAAATCTGTATAGTAATTCTTAAAAAATAACTTGAACAATTTGTATATCTTTATGGTCTATATTTCTTTTCTCATCAGTCGTCTACCTCCAGTACACGCCTTCTTCCAAAAGAAATCTATCCTCATAAATCTGACGTAGCTACTTAGGTGTCCCCTGTCCTGACCATAAGCCGAGGATGACGCGAGGCTTTCACCTTCCCGCTGTGACTTTTTTCAAAATTTATCCTCATGCCGCAAGGCCGTGGTTCAGACCGCTAAAAACCAGCCGTTTGTAGCCCCTGTGAGCCCCACAGAACCGCTGAAACCTGATGTTTTTCACTCTCAAACCTTGAGCCCACTTGAAATAGTGCTATTTGCCACTTTTACCCATTACAGAAGTATCTGCGAGGCACATGTTTTTCAAAAAACGACTTTTTATCATGTCAGACACGGATATTTGCTGGTGAGCCCTTTTTCAAGTGGACTCAACCTTCAAACAAACAATTCAAAGCAGCTTCTAAGCATGTTGATGAAATCCGTACTATTTATGACTGTGTGAAGATCAAGATGAATCCAAATGACCGATTGTTGTTGTAAGTTTAAATAAGAAGCTGTTTTGAATTGTTTGAAATGTTCTTTGAGGTGAAAAATCTTCATTTTCTTCCCGCTTCTTCAGTCAGATAGCACCGCTATCTTCCTTGGAAGAAGCGGTCGAAACTGAAGTTTTTCACTCTCAAACCTTCAAACAAACAATTCAAAACAGCTTCTAAAAGTTTTGATGATGCAAAGGCTAACGGAGTATATCAGTGTCTATGAAAAAACGCATAGGTATTGGGCGATTGCAAAATCACGTGCCAGTCAAATAAATTACATAGAAGGAGTATATCATGGAATTGTACGTTCCGTACTCAAAGTTGAAGGGCATGAATGGGCTTTTTGTGACGATGAAAGCAATGTGTCTTTCGGTAAAGAAAGATGGTGTTTTCGTGGAGTTTTGACTATGGATTCTTCTTATCTCAACAAAGATGTAAGCGATTACCCTTTTGGCAGCGGAGGTGCGATCAGATACATTTAGGAAGCAATATAGGAGTTGACGGACTTTTGACGTGTTGAGGTACCCTCCAGATAATTGCGATTGCATGTCGCTTTGGACAAAATATTAACAATTAACCATTTACGAAATAATTGCCTACGAATGTTTTGGTATCGCTTTATGTCTTTTAAAAAACCGATTTACGAAATGCCTTCATCCCAATGTTGGATAGAAGCGTCGGCGAGACACATTGCCGTGAAAATGGTGGACGCTTGGCTTTGAGTTTTTCAGCCATGTCTGGCCTCTGTGGGCATAGGTATGTTATGTTGCTGAAAGCGTTTTGTAAAATGTAATCCGGCAACAAGAAGGCTTCAATGGATATGTTTGGATCAAGCATACGGGAGGCCTGACTTTGTCCATTGTTTGGCCACGGTTTCCTCTCCGGTGCCGAACTTGGCATCCTAACCTTGGTTAGTACACCAGAAGAGCCTTTCCTGTACCAGTGGCGTGTCATGGACTGTTTGGTACACCAGAAGAGCCTTTCCTGTACCAGTGGCGTGTCATGGACTGTTTGGTACACCAGAAGGGCCTTTCCTGTACCAGTGGCGTGTCATGGACTGTTTGGTACACCAGAAGAGCCTTTCCTGTACCAATGGCGTGTCATGGACTGTTTGGTACACCAGAAGAGCCTTTCCTGTGCCAGTGGCGTGTCATGGACTGTTTGGTAGATTCTCCCTAAGGTAGCCTACCAGCCCCGTTCTGTCCACCGAACCGGCCATTCCGTGGATGAACGTCCAACAAGACTTCTCTGTGGCTGTACTTTTCCCGGATCGTCTCGTCCTTGGAAAAGAGCTTGTTCTTAATTTCCAGATAAACAAGTCAAAACTGCTTCTATTTTTCTTATTGATGCTGAAAATTACAAACAGTGAGTTTGTTAAGTAATGTTGAAAAAATAAGTTGCATCAATCGGTAAAATTGAATACATAGAATCACCCTTGAACATCAATGTATTGCAAAGTGATGCAGGTTATTTTTTACATTTTACTAAATTAATTTGGTTTATGTTATTAACTTATTTAATTTGCAAAGAGCTTATGGCGTATGCGCAGCGTCTGATGGCTCCAACGAATTATAAATCAATAAGAAAATCAAAATTATGGAACAGAGTTCACAAATGAGTGCGGAACAAAGCCTCAAACTCATTAATGAGACCTTACGCGACAGTCGTCTGGTCATTACGAAAAGATCGGGAAGTCATTTCATTCTCTGGGGCGCTATTCTCACGCTGATCGCCCTTGCCGTGTACTTCCTTTGGAGGTCAAGCGGCAATCCGGCCTGGAATTTACTGTGGTTCGCCATGCCAGCTATAGGGTATCCGCTCGCTGTGGTACTGGACAAGGACGCAGAAGGTGTCCCGTCCAATCTGATCAGCAATCTCCTTGGCTGGACATGGGGAGCGTTCGGAGCGTTTGCCGTGACAGTCAGTCTCTGTGCGTTGCTGTTTGCCCCGATGAACCTGACCTTGGTCATTATCCTCCTTTTCGGCTTTGCGGAGAGCATCTCGGGGATGATCCTCAAAAACCTGCCGATTGTCATCGCCGGATTTCTCACCGGTGTCCTTGGTGTCATAGCGGCAGTGAAACTTTCCGGAGATTGCAGCCAAATGTTGCTTTTTGTCTTAGCTGGAGTGATCCTGGCGCTTACGGGAGTGTGTGTGAAATGCTTAAGGAAATAGTCGATGTTCAAAAAACTCAACCCGCTTCTGCACTCGGAGCTGAGGCTTGCCGTGATGTCGATTCTCGTGGGGGTGGACGAAGCGGATTTCGTCTACATCCGTAAACAGACGGGAGCGACGGCCGGCAACCTTAGTGTCCAGCTTGACAAACTGAGCGAGGCGGGCTACATAACGGTGGAAAAGGGATTCAAAGGCAAGAAGCCATGCACAACATGCCGTGTAACAGAAGCTGGAATCTCCGCATTCTCCGAATATGTCGCCGCCTTGATGGACTACATCACGTAGTCTCCTCAACTTTCGTGCGTCTTCGCGCGTACCTTCTGCCATAGAAGTATTGACTTCTTGCCGCAAACAGCCAGATGGCTTTCATCCTGAAGCCCGTGGAGAAGGACTGTGTGTGCCTCGTGAGCGGAAAGCGGCATTTTGCTCACGAGGTGTCGAAGATGAGTGTTTTCGTGAGCGGAAAGCGGCATATTGCTCACGAGAGCGTTGATTAGGGGACTCTCGTGAGCAATCTAGGCCTATCTGCGCACGAGAGCCTTATGTCTGTTGAGGACTCGGCCTCAGACGCTAATGGCGCTTCGGCAGACTCGGAGACCGGACTGGCGCATCAGTAGACTCGGAGACCTGTCTGGTGCATCGACTGACTTGGCGACCGGGTTGGTGCTTCACCTAGCTTGGTGATCTGTCAGGCGCTTCAACTTACCCGGTGACCTGTCTGGCGCTTCGGCTGACCTTATGTCCGGGAATGAACCTCTTGTCCTCGAAGGAGCACCTTGCTGATGAACGGGGTCTGGTGGCAGTACGGGATGAAGGCTAGGGACGGGACTGGTTTCGTGACGATCAGGTTGGCTAGTTTGCCGACGGTGATCGAGCCCAGATCCTCGGCCACGCCCATCGCGTAGGCGGAGTTGAGGGTGCAGGCGTTGAATGCCTGAGCCGGGGTGAGGCGCATTCTGATGCAGCCTAAGGCCATCACGAAACGCATGTCGCCGGAAGGTGAGGATCCCGGATTGTAGTCCGAGGCCAGGGCTATGCCCAGACCTGCGGTGACATATTCCTTGGCCCTGCCGTAGGGGATGCCGAGGAAGAATGAGGAGCCGGGGAGCATCGTCGGCATCGTGGGGGAGTCTCTAAGTGCCTCGATCTCAGCGTCTGTCGTGCGCTCAAGATGATCGACCGAAAGGGCGTTGTGCCTGACGGCGACCTGTACGCCTCCTGAACACGCCAATTCGTTGGCGTGGATTTTCGGAATGAGACCGTAACGCTCGCCGGCGGAAAGGATGCGATCCGTCTCATCGACAGTGAAGAACCCCTCGTCGCAGAAGACATCGACATATTCAGCAAGCCCTTCGGCGGCGACGGCGGGGATCATCTCCTCGCAGACGAGGTTGACATATTCATTCTGCCGGCCTTTGAAGGCTCTGCCGACGGCGTGCGCCCCGAGGAAGGTCGCCTTGATGGTGGCGGGGGAGTCCTTTTTGACGCGGCGGATCACCCGCAGCATCTTCAGCTCGTCCTCAAGGGTCAGGCCGTAGCCGCTCTTGATCTCGATGGCGCCGGTTCCTTTGGCGATCATCTCCCGCACGCGCGCCATTGTCTGTGAATATAATTCCTCTTCGCTCGTGCGGTGGAGCAGGTCGGCGGAGTTGAGGATTCCGCCTCCACGGGCGGCTATCTCCTCGTAGCTCAGGCCGTTGATCTTGTCGATGAACTCCTGCTCACGGGTTCCGGCGTAGCAGATGTGGGTGTGGGAGTCGCAGAAGGCCGGTATCACCATACCGCCCTCTGCGTCAATTACTTCATCTTGTGGGCCGGGCACCGGGCACTCGGACATATTCCCGAAACCAGAGATTCGTTCGCCCTCGATCGTGAGGTAAGCGTCCCGCAAGGAGCCGACCTCGTCCATCTCGGCGCCTTGCTTGCGCAGAACGCCTTCAGGAACGATTCCGACCAGTTCGCCGATGTGGGTGATTATGGTCATCTTATGAACTCGATAGATTTCTGGATGAGCGGGTGCATATAGACATCATCGCTGATGAACGGCACGACCTTGCGGTAGTCATTGAATATGCCTTCGATGGCCTCCGAGGACTTGTTTCCGGCGATCTGGTGCCTGAAGTCGAGCGCCTGTGCGGCGTTGAACAGCTCTATGGCAAGCACTTCCTCGCAGTTGTCGATGACGCGCACAAGTTTCGTCGCGGCGTTGGAACCCATGCTGACGTGATCCTCCTGACCCTGTGAGGATGGGATGGAGTCCACTGACGCCGGCCAGCAGAGTCCCTTGTTCTGGCTCACGATCGAGGCCGCCGTGTACTGCGGAATCATGAAGCCGCTGTTGAGTCCCGGCGTGGCGACAAGGAATTTAGGCAGACCTCGCTGGCCGGAGATCAGACGGTATATTCGTCTTTCAGAGATGTTTGCGAGTTCGGACATGGCGATCGCCAGGGCGTCCATCGGGATGGCGATAGGCTCTCCGTGGAAGTTGCCGGCGGAGATGATCATGTCCTCGTCAGGGAAGACGTTCGGATTGTCCGTCGCGCTGTTGATCTCGTTCTCGATCACCGACTCGACGTAGCGGATGCTGTCCTTGACCGCGCCGTGTACCTGAGGGATGCAGCGGAATGAATATGGATCCTGAACATGTTCCTTGTGGTTCCTTATCAGTTCGCTGCCATCCAGCAGGGTCATGAATCTGGCCGCGGTGTCGATCTGTCCCTTGTGCGGACGAAGCTGGTGGGTCAGAGGCAGGAACGGTTCGACGCGGCCGTCATAGGCTTCCAGTGACATCGCGCCGATCCTGTCGGCCCATTCGGAAAGCCTGTGGCACTGGATGAGCGACCAGATGGCGTGGGCGCTCATGAACTGGGTTCCGTTCAGAAGAGCGAGACCCTCCTTGGACTGAAGGCTGATAGGTTCCCAGCCAATCTCGTCCCAGACCTCCTTGCTTGGTCTGACCTTACCCTTGTAGAGAACCTCTCCGAGACCGATCAGCGGTAGGCTGAGGTGGGCGAGGGGAGCGAGGTCGCCGGAAGCGCCGAGGGATCCCTGCTGGTAGACTACCGGGAGGATGTCGTTGTTGAACATGTCCAGAAGCCTCTGGACTGTAATCAGTTGCGCTCCAGAATGACCGTAGGAAAGGGACTGGGCCTTAAGCAGGAGCATCAGCCTCACGATCTGCGGGCGTACAGTCTCGCCGGTTCCGCAGGCGTGGGACATCACCAGGTTGTGCTGGAGCTGCGAGAGCTGGTCGGCAGGGATGGTCACGTTGCACAGGGAACCGAATCCGGTGGTGACTCCATAGACCGGGCGACCGATGTCCTCCATCTTGCTGTCCAGGTACTTACGGCATTTCTCAATGGCCGCCACGGCTTCGGGGCCGAGATCGACCCTCTCGTGGTCCTCAAGTATGGTTTTGAGCCTTCCAAGGCTCAGGTGTTCGTGTGAGATGATGTGTGTCATAGTTCCTCAATCGCTTTTCTGACAATGTTTTCGTCTGTGTGGTTCGCAACTGTCACCGTAAGTTCCGGTGTGCGTTCCATTTCCCTCATTATGGCGTGTTCCGCGCCTTCGTTGCGCGCCCAGCTGCGGCGGGCTATTCCGTTGTTCACGTCCCAGAACAGCATCTGGGTGATGTGCCTGTCCGAATCAGCCGATCCGTCGATCACCATGCCGAAGCCTCCGTTGATGACCTCGCCCCAGCCGACTCCGCCTCCGTTGTGGATGGAAACCCAGGTGGCTCCCCGGAAACCGTCACCGATGACGTTCTGGATGGCCATGTCGGCGGTGAACCGGGATCCGTCGTAGATGTTGGATGTCTCGCGGAACGGGGAGTCTGTGCCGGAAACGTCGTGATGGTCGCGGCCAAGCACGATCGGAGCGGTGATCTCACCCTTGCGGATGGCCTCGTTGAAGGCCAGGGCGATCTTGGTCCTGCCCTCGCAGTCGGCGTAGAGGATGCGGGCCTGCGAACCGACCACCAGATGGTTCCTGCCGGCTTCCTCTATCCAATGAATATTGTCGTTCAGCTGTCCCTGAATCTCTTCCGGAGCCGTTTCCAATTCCTTTTTAAGAATATTCACGGCTATCTCGTCGGACTTGGCGAGGTCTTCCGGCCTCTCGCTCATGCAGACCCAGCGGAACGGGCCGAAACCGTAGTCGAAGTAGAGCGGTCCCATAATGTCCTGAACGTAGGACGGGTAACGGAATGTGCCGTCCGGCCTGAGGATGTCGGCTCCCGCCCTTGAGGATTCAAGGAGGAAGGCGTTGCCGTAGTCAAAAAAGTACATTCCCTTGGCTGCCAGCTCGTTGATGGCGGCGACGTGCCTCCTCAACGACGCGCGTACCGCCTCACGGAATCTCTCCGGCTCCTCGGCCATCATCTTGACGGACTCCTCAAATGTCTGTCCGACAGGATAGTAGCCTCCGGCCCACGGATTGTGGAGCGATGTCTGGTCCGAACCGAGGTCCACAGGAATATTCTCGGCCGCGAGTCTCTCCCAGAGATCCACGACGTTGCCCACATAGGCCAGCGAGACGGTCTCCTTGTTCTCCATCGCCTTTCGGATGCGCGGGATAAGCTCGTCCAGATTCTCGTGCAGCTCATCGACCCAGCCTTGGTCGTAACGCTTGCGGGCGGCGAGCGGATTGATCTCGGCTGTGACGCTCACGACCCCGGCGATGTTTCCGGCCTTAGGCTGCGCTCCCGACATTCCGCCCAGGCCGGCTGTCACGAATAGCATTCCCTTCATATTCTCCCTCGTCCCTGCGATGCCTCTTGCTTTCAGTTGCTTGCGTGCCGCGTTCATCACCGTGATCGTCGTTCCGTGCACGATCCCCTGGGGACCGATGTACATATACGATCCGGCTGTCATCTGGCCGTACTGTGACACTCCAAGGGCGTTGAATCTCTCCCAGTCATCCTGCTTCGAATAGTTCGGGATGACCATTCCGTTGGTCACAACGACCCTCGGCGCGTCCTTGTGGCTCGGGAAGAGTCCCATCGGATGGCCGGAGTACATCGAGAGTGTCTGCTCGTCGGTCATCTCGGCCAAGTACTTCATCGTCAGCCGGTACTGCGCCCAGTTCTGGAATATGGCTCCGTTGCCTCCGTAGATGATGAGCTCGTGCGGATGCTGCGCCACCCTCGGATCCAGATTGTTCTGGATCATCGCCATGATGGCAGCGGCCTGGCGGCTCCGGCAAGGATATTCATCGATCGGTCTGGCGTACATGTCGTAGGACGGGCGGAAGCGGTACATGTAGATGCGTCCGTAGTCCTTCAGCTCCTGGGCGAACTCCGGCGCCAGTTCAGCGTGGAACTTGGCCGGGAAATATCTCAGCGCATTCTTCAGCGCCAGCACTTTCTCTTCGGCTGTGAGGATGTCCTTGCGCTTAGGGGCGTGGTTTATGGTCTTGTCGTAAGGTTTCGGCTCCGGGAGCCTGTCCTGCGAGATGCCCGCAAGTATCTCTTCCTGAAACTTATCCATTGATCTTCGAGTTTACGATGTCCAGAATCTCCTTTTCTTCTTTCACGGCCTTGGCTGCGATCTCATCGGCCTCGGCGACCAGCTTGGCGGCCTTGGCCTTGTCGCCAAGGGAAGCCGCGTTGATCTTGACATTGAGCTGCGCTCCGAGCACCGCGCTTCGTGCCGCCAACGCTCCGACACCGGCATCTGAAACTGAGTTCGGATTTCCAGTCTCGGCCATCGCCCTTGTGATCTCGAAGGCCTTGAACGAGGCTTTCATCGTGCGCAGAGGCACCTGTGTGGCGTATAGAGTGGCCTTTTCGATTGCCTCAGAACGTGCAGCTTTCTCCTCATCCGTTCCCTTAGGAAGCCCGAACGCTGCCATAATCTTGTCGAACGCCGCGGTGTCCTCATCGACGAGGCTTACCAGCTCCCGCATTACGGCGTGTCCCTTCTCAGCCCAGTCGGAGAACTCCTTCCAGCGGTCATCCCAGCCTCTCTTGTGGGCTGAAAGATTTGCTACCATTGTGCCGAGGGCCGCTCCTAGGGCTCCCATATAGGCGGAGATCGATCCGCCGCCCGGGGCAGGAGACTCGGATGCCGTCTCCTCGGCGAATCCCTTGAGCGTCATTCTGATGAGCCTCTCCTTAATGGCCATCTGCTCAGGATCTTCCATAAGATATTCAATGACCTTCTCGTGCGGGTTGAACGGCTTGAGGTCGTCAAGGCTCATCGACTTGACTGCTATCTTCATTATTTCTTCGTCCGAGATTCCGAGCGAGCGCTCCTGCTTCTCAAGGTAGAACTTTCCGGCCTCCATCAGCACACGCTTCGGTACCAGTCCGACGATCTCGGCTCCGGTGACCCTGAGTCCTCTGGCGGCGGCGGCTCTGGAGACTTCCTCGTAGGCCACGTGCAGAGGTGTCGTCTTGATGTCGGTGATGTTCATCGAGACCTGAGCGATGCCATATTCATCAATGTACCAACCAATTGCCTTGCACCCCTTGAGGGTTCCCGGCTGCCAGCGGTCCTTGCCGTTCTCGTCCTTGAGCACCTTTCCGGTCAGGCTTCCGCCCTCGCGCATCTTGCGTCCTTTCTCACGCACATCGAACGCGATCGCCATCGCGCGGCGGGTTGAGGTCGTGTTGAGATTATAGTTGACGGCCACAAGGAAGTCTCTGGCTCCCACATTGATAGCCCCGCTCTTCGCCACTGTCTCGTTATATTCCTTAGGCCCGAAGTCCGGTGCCTTGGCAGGATCGGCGATCTTCTCCGGCAGGGCTTCATATTCCCCGGCCCTGCAGACCGCGAGGTTCTTCCTTTCCGGCTTGAACGCCGCCGCCTCGTAGCAGTAGCAAGGGATGCCGAGCTCGTCGTAGATTCTCTTCGCCAGCCCGCGCGCAAGTTCGGCGCATTCCTCAAGAGTGGTCTCGGCCACCGGCACGAGCGGCAGCACGTCGCACGCCCCCGAGCGAGGGTGCGCCCCGTGGTGGTGTCTCATGTCGATCACCTCTCCGGAGCACTTGACTCCTTGGAAAGCCGCCTCCAGCACAGCCTCGGGGCTGCCCACGAAGGTCACGACAGTCCTGTTGGTCGCCTCGCCCGGATCCACGTCGAGCACCTTGACGCCCTCCTCGTTGCCGTTGACCGTCACCTTAGCCGACGCGATGGCCTTAACGATCTGATCAATAACATTTTTGTCTCGCCCTTCACTGAAATTAGGCACGCATTCTATAATCTTTGCCATAGTGGTTATGTGTTTTTAATATGTCGCTATAAATTTATGAATATTTTCCCAATATTCATTGCAAAACCGAAGGGAATCTTCCGATTCTCTTTTAAATTGTGAACCGTGATGCCTTAAATGTGAACCGTGATGCATTTTCACGGTCACTGGGCCTGTCGAAGTGACCTTCCTTATACGTTATCACAACCCTTACCAGTACCAGAATAGCCTTTCATATGTACCAAACGTGCTCTCAGCTTCGTTTTGTACAAACCCCAACAATACTGTACGAAACGACAGTGAAAACCATTTCATACAGAATACGTTGGTTTCGTACAGAAAACTCTTGTTGGAAGCAGCCAGCCTTACTGTGTACCAAACTGCATTGACTGTTATGCATAGCTGAACACGTAACCCTTCCTTCTAATGATTCGGTGCGGAGTACCTTCTTTTTACAAAGCACGGACACGCCACCCTGCCATACACGCACCTGTGGCCCATCCTACCGTGCCCGACCCTCTCTTCAAATGTAGGGGTTGAGCACACGAATATGCCATGCACACGTCTCAACTGCCATATCCTGTGCCCGTGGTTTGTAAAATTATCTAGAGCATCCATCATCTTCTCCTGAGGTTTCCTAAGACACGACCTTTTTTGACCCTGCCATATTCAAAGACTGCCCTTGGTTTGTCAGAGTCATCTCGCTTTTCTTGTTTTCAAGTTCGTTGTAAGTGTCGAATAAGCGAGCATAAGACTCATCGATTATGCTTAAATACTGGCATAGAAAGTCTTTCAGATGTTCATAATCATCTTCGAAGGAGGTGATCTGAAAGGAGATTCCATCCTTATCCTCGCCAGTGAGCAGCACTTTAGCCATAATGATCTCATCAGAAACCTTGTGTGCCGCCTGACGTAATAGCTCCATATTCCATTCCTTCTTGTCCAAGTCGTAATGCCTCATGATTATGAACGTCGGCAGCCTCTCGGTGACAATTCCGTACGTATCTCCCTGCTTCTTGAAGAAAATCCAATTGTCCTCGGCCTCCGGCACAAACCCATTGTAACGTATCGCCTCCATAATCAGATCCCTGTCCAATCTACGGCTGTCATATTCACAGGCCGCCGCACTTACAATACCTGCTTGTGCAGCGTCTTTTTTCAATTTCTCGTTGTCGTATTTCAGATTCTCGCATTTCTCATTCTCTTTCATATAAAGCAGAATGAACACGATAGCGATGATCGCCACTATGCCAAACGTGATTGCCATATACTAACGCCTTTATATTCATTATCCTTATCACTCATTAATGTCCCATCTCGCATAATGTAACCGCACTTCCGTGGGATTCATTCCTTTGCCCCTCAAGACCGGTTGCAAACCACGGCCACATCACTCTTCCATACGCACCTCTGCTGCCCATCCTGCCGTGCCCGACCCCCATCTCGTAAATGAGGGTCAGCCACACCGACATGCCATGTACGCACCTCTGCTGCCATTCCCTGTGTCTGTGGTTTGTAAAAGTAGATCGCTCGAACAACTGTCATTATGATTCCATATCCCTGCATAAGACAGATTCATACTCATCAGGCGTGAACGTTACGCTTTGTCTCCACCAGTCTAAAGTTTCCGATGTGAAATCGAATGTGATCGGAATTCGATTCATCATAGCCAAATCAGACGCATCTCCATACAACTCGCGCTCTTTCAGGAGTGGGGCACTCGTAAGGTCGATCAACATCACAAGGTCGATCAACCTCCCTCTCAAAATCCGCCATCGTCTGGCAATCAGGTACCTGACGGATGTAGCTGTGCCTGTGAACATCCTGCGACCCAAGCACCCATGTGTCATCGAGGGACATTTCCAATGTGTAATAGTTGGTCCGCCCCGATGCCAACAAGTCAATGACAGCATATTTAGCAAGTGGAGCGCGTTTCGGATAGGGAAATGTCAGGCATATCCGCCCTTTCTCCTCCGATATCTTCTTTACTTCAGCCTTTATCTCCTCAAACGAGAAGTCAGCCTTAGTCATCCCCTGTTCCTTCAGACATTTTTCCCACCACGGTACGTCCGCCAATGCCTGACAAGGCAAGTTCCCCTTCACCACGGCATCAATCAGCAAGGGAATCCACCTGAACTGAAGCGTATAAAGATCCATCTCGAAGTTGGCTGAGCCATTTTCGGCCGTCCCTTATGTCAAAGAAATCCAAAATAATTTTACTAACTTTGCGGTAGCTGAGCCCTTGAGTCTTGAGGTCGGCGGCCTTTGTGGCCAGGAATCATCTTCTGTCTCTTTCGTTCAGCGTGGACATATACGCCAAATCGCTTGGCGAAAGGACTTCTGGAGGAGTTTTCGTTATCATTTTAAGAGCATTGCAATTACCCTTAAATTTACGAAAATTCCTCCAGTTTTTCTATGCTATATCATTTATAATCAATGGTTTAATCTAAATTATTGTCACTTTTTCGGAGGCTGTTATCAGGGCGGCTTTTCAACCGTTCTCAACAGTATGTCATGGCCGCAAATGGCCGCATAAGAGAGCCTCCAAAATGAAGCAGGTTATTTTTTAACATTTACTTATCTTAAGAAAAACAGAAGAAATTTCAGATTCGTTCCAGATTTTATTTGTAATTTCGTCGAGTCGTGAGAAACGGAAACGATGATGAACCGTAAGGGTTTGCATTGACAACGGCGAGGGTAAGTTCGTGTCTTTCAGAGCATTGACAATTACTGAAAAGACATGCAGCCCTCAGGACATTGACATGGAACTATGAAGATACTGGTAATAGAAGACGAGCGCTCTTTGCAGGAATTGATTGCGAGAGCATTGCTGAAGGAGCATTATGTCGTGGAAGTGGCTTCGACATACGGTGAGGCGTGGGAAAAGCTGTCGTTGTTCTCATATGACTGCATCCTGCTGGACATCATGCTTCCGGACGGAAACGGGCTCGACCTGCTGAAGGCCTTCAGGGAAGAAGGAAAAGCATTGACAGTGATCATACTTTCAGCCCGCAACTCATTGGAAGACAAGATTATCGGACTGGAAGAGGGCGCGGACGACTACCTCCCGAAGCCATTCCACACGGCAGAACTTCTGGCCAGAATCAAGAGCGTGACCAGAAGAAGCAACGGAAGCGGACGCAACGGAATAGTCTATGGCAATGTCAAGCTCAACCCGGACAGCCGCACAGTGGAAGTCTGCGGAAAAGCATTGACATTGGTGAAGAAAGAATACGACATACTTCACTATTTCCTGCTCAGACCGGGGCACATGGTAGATAAATCAGTATTGGCAGAAGCCGTGTGGGGCGACGACATATATCTGGCGGACAATTTCGACTTCATCTATTCGCAGGTCAAGAATCTGCGCAAAAAACTGGAAGAAGCCGGCGCCGATATAGAAATCAAGTCAGTTTACGGATTCGGATACAAACTCGTCACTAAGGAATAAGGGACAGACTCGTCTATAAACGACACAATCTCAATTTGAACACGTGAGGCAAAAACCCGTCACCAAAGAATGAAACTGATCCACAATATCGCTGTACGCCTGTCTATGGCATTGCTCCCGGTCATCGCGCTCTGGGCGATGGTCTTTTACTTCGTCATCGTGGATGAGATCAATGACGAGGCCGACGACCTGCTTGAAAGTTACGCTGAACAGCTGATGGTCAAGAAGTTGTCCGGGAAGAAGCTGCCGGTTGCCAACATCATGACAGACGGGCATTACAGCATTTCCGAAGTTGCGGAGAGTTATGCAAATTCACATACCGGGATGGAGTACTACGATGCAGACTTCTACATTCAGGAGACAGACGAACAAGAACCTGCACGATTTCTCAAGACGATATTCAGAGACCGTGAAGGAAGATGTTTTGAACTCATTGTCGCTACACCCACAATCGAAAAAGATGACCTGATAAAGACCATCCTCTGGTGGATACTCGCATTGTATCTCATTCTGTTGCTGACAGTTATCGTAACCACTCTCGTCGTGTTCCAGAAAAGCATGCGGCCGCTATACATGATTCTCGACTGGCTCAATGCCTACACACCCGGAAAGTCACACGGCAGATTGTCAATAAACTCGGACATCCGGGAATTCCGTCAGCTGGAGAAAGCCGCTACAGATGCGACTGACCGCTCCGACAGAGCCTTCGAAAAGCAGAAACAGTTCATAGGCAATGCTTCACACGAGCTTCAGACACCGCTTGCCGTGCTTGGAGGAAGGATCGACTGGATGCTGGACAATGACACATTGGGAGAAGAAAGCGTCGGCGAACTCGTGCAGATGAAACGCGAACTCGGACATATCGTGCGACTCAACAAGACACTTCTCCTGCTCACGAAAATCGACAACGGACAGTTCCCTGACGTGACTGACATAGACCTTTCAGCCATGGTGCTGTCCCAGAAAGAACTGTATGGGGAAATCTTCAGCAGCAAGCAGATAACCTGTTCAGCACAAATACCGGACTCCCCTGTCACGATAAAGATGAACGAGACGCTCGCCACGATTTTAGTGACCAACATCATCAAAAACGCATTTGTGCACAGCCCTGAGGACGGCAAGGTCACATTGACATTGACAGAAAACGAACTCGTGGTCGAGAACAGCGGGGGCTCGCCTCTGGACAGCAGCCGGATTTTTGAGAGATTCTACCAGGGCTCGAAAAAAGAGGGCTCTACCGGACTGGGGCTGGCACTTGCCAAAACCATTGCAGACAGATGCGGAATGCTACTCACCTATTCTTATGTGGACGGAATGCACCGTTTCAGCGTAAAATTCTGAAAAAAGTTCAGAATTTCCGTGCCGATTACAGATTCACTCCAGAATTGTACTATAATTTCGCAATACAAAGAAGGACAATGTTATGTTTAAGAAGATCATTTTAGTAATCATTTCGCTCGCGGCAGCAGGAACATTGGGCTATTTCCTGTCAAACCTCGTGCACGACAAGGCGACAAGCCCGGAATCACTTCCGGAAAACGTATTGAGCTTCATCACTGAGCACTTTCAAGATGAAAAAATAGCATTTGCCAAAGAAGACAGAGACTTGCTGAAAATTTCCTACGAAATCGTGCTCACGGACGGGACCAAACTGGAATTCCGTCGCAACGGAGAATGGAAGGAAATCAACCGTCACCGCAACAGCATCCCCGACGGCATAATTCCGCAGGCAGCAGCCGACAAGGTCAATGAACTGTATCCCGACTCGTTCATCACCAAGGCCGAGTATGACGACGGAGAACTTGAGCTGAAACTGGACAATGGCTTCGAACTGAAATTCGACAAGAACTTCAATCTTGCAGGACTCGACCGATAGCCCGGATAATCAGAGATAAAAAAATACAAATCAATAAATTATAGTACAATGAAAAATTTATTTATTACAGCAATGTGCATCTGCCTGATGACACTTGCAGGCTGCAATAAAGCTTCGACTGACAGCCAGATAAACGAAAAAGCGAAAGCAGAATTGGCAGAACGCTATCCGGATGCAGTCAATGTAAAATGGACATCCAAGAACGGCTACGACGTGGCGCAATTCAACAGAGTCGCTACACGTTCAGCCAACGCAGGATATGACTTCTCCGTATGGTTCAACCGCTCAGGACAGTGGTGCATGACCGAAAGCGAGATTTCGTACAATGAACTTCCGGAAGCCGTAAAGACAGCTTTCCAGGCAAGTGAATATGCTGACTGGAAAGTGGATGACATCGACAAGCTCGAGAGAAACGGCATGGAGACCTTCTATGTCATCGAGGTCGAGACACGTTCCGGCAATATCGAAAAGGAAGCGGACCTGTATTATTCTGAAGAAGGAGCCCTCATCAAGACAGTGGTGGACATCGATTCAGACTACGACTACGAGGACTATCTCCCGACAGACATCCAGTCCGAACTCGAGAAATTCATAGGACAGAAATACCCTGGAGCAGCAATCATAGATACAGAATATGATGACGGCGAAATCGAAGTCGAGATCGTACACGAAAGACGCGGCAAGGATGTGTATTTCAGCAAGGACCACAACTGGCTCCGCACAGAGTGGGATGTACGTAAAAACGAACTTCCGGCAGCCGTTCTGACCCAGATCAGCACATCTTATCCATCTTGGAAAATCGATGACGCCGAATACGTGGAGACCCCATCAGGAGACTGGTTCAAGATAGAACTTGAAAAAGGGGACTCGGAAGTCAAAATCAAAATTACAGCTGCCGGAGTTATTTTATAAGCGAAGGCTATTCAAATGCCCAATGCCCGATGTCAGTGCGGTGGAAGAGGTTATCGCAATCCACCTTGGACACAGCCTCAAGAGCCTTGTCATGAGCTGACTTGAGATCAGGGGCAGAAGCAAGAACCATCAGTACACGGCCGCCATTTGTCACCAACGAATGGCCGGCCTTGTCGTATGACTCGTGGCCTTCTCCCAGTTTCTTGAGCGTGGTACCCATATGATAAACCTTGACGGAAGGGTCACTCAGCACCGCATCCAGTCCCTTGATTTCCACGCCTTTCTTACATGAGCCTAATTAACACCAGCTTTATGGAGCCAAAGAAGCAACGCGCCTTCCGTTGGATTTCCGATTGCCTTAATCTTTGAAGGATCTGCAAAATCAAGGTTTGCAGTTGTATTGACAGCAATGCATTCTTTGATAAGACTTGACGTATTCTCTTCCAAGAGAGCTTGATCCGAAAGACCAGCAAAAGCAGTTTCATAAACCTGCATCTGATTCTTGGTAAGAGTTCCTGTCTTATCCGTGCAGATAACAGACGTTGCACCTCCCGTATCCGTCCCTGCCGACAAGAGGCTTGACGGAATGCTCGATGCATGCGATCTCGTACTTGCATTTACCAAGACCTCTTCCCATCAGGAAGCAGTCCACATCCTCGCGGGGAAAATCCTCGTCGTTGAAATTAATGTACATATGCGACCCGTTGCCGAGGAATCCGTATTCACCGGAAGCCGTCACCAGAACAGGACTCCCGGAAAGCTCCAATCTCATATCCTTGAAAGGAGAGTTTGCGTCCGAGACCGCATCCGAGAAGTTCATCCGTGGGCGAACCTTGTAGAGTTCCTTGTTCACGTTGGAAAACTCGCCGCAAATCGTGGAAACCGCCATTGACTCGCCCGTGAACCCTGTCTCCGTGTCCATCCACCAGAACGAGAGGAGATACTTCTGACCGGGGACCGGAGCAAAGCCGATCCTGTCAATGTAGGCCTCCGTGATGTCCGCATCTCCCCAGTCCGAGTAGAATGCAGGTAAAAGCAATCCCGACGTTAAGAGGTTCAGCAGCTGAACGCTTCGTCAAGATGTCCGAAGAAAACCTTCGCAGACGTGCCTCTGTTGATTTTTCTAAGGAGGCAGCCAATTCTTATGCAATTTTGAAAAAGAAAGAGGGGAATAAGTAAATCGTGGGGTATCTATTGGACAACTGCCGTTTCGGCAGATTAACATCAGAAATCATTAATCAATGTCAGCCGTATACTTGCAGTAAAAACGCTGACATTGATTCGTTTTTTCACGACCATACATAGGACAATTATCGTGATTATATGCTGGAGATGATGGGAACAACCCATTGCTTCTTTACAGACGAAAAAGATAATACGACACAACCGAAAATGGTTTGTGCTTTCTCATTGTCAAATTCATCGTTACGCACTGATATTTTACCTCAAAATAGGCGTAATCGTCTAAACCGTTCGATTCCAAACGCCAAACGTCGCTTTCAGTACCCTGCGATATTGATTGGCGAATTATGTGTGTTTGATGGCTTTGGACATAAGACTTTCGGCTACAATATCGCGGACGAAATGATGAACCTCATCAAGACGATAGCCATTGATCCGGACAACAATACCTCAAGCAGATATTTGATAGTCGATGCGCTGAATAGTCCGGAGGTTATTGAGTATTACAAGAGAAATGGCTTTGAGTTCCTGTTCGCTTCTGACGAAGAGGAACTTGAACATTTGAGAAGTGGGCATAGCAGTGATGTGCAGAACTGTAGGACAAGTTTGATGTTTTTCGATTTAGTTGTCCTCAATCAGCAGATGCACTAATCACTGTTGATAGTGCGTGATACTGCGACCGGTATCCAGTATTCGAGTCTATCAGCAGGTATCGCAAATGCAGTTGGAACACATCAATGTCAATATTTTCGGACTTTCAGCACTTTTTTTGAGAATTGTTTCCGTGGGTTATGTTGTCTCGTCTGGCTTGCCGGAGCCTTGGACGTTTATCCAACGGCTTTATATTCAGTTATATTCCTGAAGTTTGGCGACCTGGTCCGTGACGTTGATATATTCATTAAGACCAGCCTCTGTTGTTGAGTTTGGCGTTCTTTCTCTTGTACTTCCTGCTCCGGGCGGGGAGGTGATTCGGCGGTGTTCCGCCTTGCAAGTTGTGCTCATATTCATTCCTATTGTCTTGTACTTTTACCATTAATATCGCGTTTCTGGAAAGCAATAGTTCGTTAATTTTTCCAGTGCCTAAGCGGCCCTGGCAGTAAATAAAACCA